>TARA_R110002072_G_scaffold27804_2_pt1 | contig 42797 bp, 28 predicted proteins | sample TARA_R110002072 | Tara Oceans TARA_R110002072 (sample SAMEA4397118) | marine metagenome | biome: Polar Biome; feature: [SRF] surface water layer (ENVO:00010504); material: water (ENVO:00002006), including particulate matter (ENVO:01000060) such as... | depth 5 m
GACCACTGCGCCCAGTTTTGCACCGTCCTTCGCACCTCGCTCAAACTCAGCCCGCGACTCGCTGGAGGTATCCCGAGGCCTCATCTGCAAGTCGAAGAACGGGCGCAAGTCCGGCTGGCTAGCCTTGCGCGTCGACCCCAGGTAGAAGTCGTCCGAGCCCGTTTTCGGAGTGCGCGCCGGATCACCGCCAGCAACAAGCCCGTGGACCGCCGCGGACGGCACGGCATAACCATCCACGATGACCAGTGGCAAGATCTCGCCGACCGACTTCTGCTCGGAAAGCCTCACGAGGTACTCGCGTGGCACATTCTTCGGACGCTGCGTGAGCGCGCGACCGTCGGATCCGGCCGCAAAGTCGCCGCTCTTGCGACGCTTGCTGTCCGCTGTATTCGGATCGAGATCGCGCCCCCCGTCTGCGGCCAACTTGTCGGCAACCGATTTATCCGCAGCAGATGGCGTTGCGTCCTCAGGACTACGAACGGCCTTGGGCTTCGTGGACTCTTCCACCGGCGTGCCCGTGATCGGTGTTGGTGTCGAGGCAGCGCCAGGCAACGGCGCACCACCGCGCGGATGCGCCGCCGGGTTGCGGCTGCCGCCGCGCGCACGCCGACCACCGCGGCCAGCGCCTCGACTACCAGTGCCCGGAGCACCCGCGGCTGGCCCGGCCGGCCCCCCGGTTCCCGGCCCAGACGTTCCCGGACCAGACGTTCCCGGCCCAGGCGTTCCCGGACCAGGCGATGCAGGACTGGCTGGACCTCCGGTGGCTGGCCCTCCGGTGGCTGGCCCGCCAGCACGAGGACCAGTTGGCCCAAGAGTCAGAGGACCCGGTCCCGCGGGGCGCACCAAGCGAGGTTTGATAGCTACGCCTTTCGGTACAACTGCTTCCGGCCCACCTGCGTTCGGGGCACTTGCGTTCGGGGCAGCTGCGCGGCCACCCTCACTCATCTCATGCAGGCTGCGATCCCCCTCCGCTTCGCCGCTCGCACTACGCATCTTCTTGGCTAGCTTGCTGGCCTCCGCTTCCTCGAGATTCTCGACAAGCTCAGCGGTCAACGGCTGTTCACGGCCACCTCTGGCCCTGCCTGCCGCGACGGCCTCCGGAGACGGAAGCTGATTGCTTTCGGCAGAGGCTGCGTGCTTGTCGGCAGGCTTGTTTTCCGCCGCTCCGCTCTTCGACCTGTCGAACCCCGGGGTTGACGAAAGCGGCGTGCCGGGAGCAGTCATCGACGAACCAGGGCGCCCAACCGCCGGCTGCCCCCCACCCGCCTGCCGACCACCTGCCAGCTGCTCATCTCCGGAGTTCGCAAGGCCCGCCGCTGCGCCCTTGCTGTCGGCAGCGCTCGCCCCAACCGAATCGTGGGCTGCCGTTCCCGTACGCGTCTTCGGAGTCAGCATCGAGCCGCCCCAACTATCGATCAGCACCGCGACGCCAAGTAGCGCCGCGGCACTCATGACCGCCCAAACGAACGGCCACCGAGAGCGGGTAGGCCGACCCGCGCCACTCGCCTCTTGCGCGAGCGATGCCATCACCCGATCGGCGAGATCGGTTTCGTGGGTCTCGTCGTTGAGTGCCTCGCGAATCGATGCAACCGTGGCCTGGTAGTCGGCAACCTGCTCACGCAGGTGTGGGCTGACCCGCATCTCCGCTTCGAAGCGGTCGCGGTCACGTTGGCTCATCGTGCCATCAACCCAATCGGCCAGGCGCTCATCGACATCGGGAACCGACGCGAATGGATCGAGCCCCGAAAATGAGTCGTCACCTGATTTACCGAAACGACTCATGGACGGAACTCCCGCAGCTTCTGCTGCAGCAACAAGCGGCCGCGATGGATCCGAGATCGCACGGTCCCCATTGGCAACGACAGGGCCTCGGCGATCTCTTCGTAGGACAACGACTCCATGTCTCGCAGGATGACCGCCTCGCGGTATTCGTCGGGCAGCTCGGTAACGCAGCTGCGAACCTTCGCCAAAAACTCCTTCCGGTGCGCGGTGTCCGATGGATCGCGCTCTTTGCCGGCAGGCGTGATGTAGAAATCGTCGGTGCCTCGGACCGGCGCATCGATAGAAAGCGTGCGACGGTCTCGTTTTTGGGCGCGGCGGCGACGGTATTCGCTGATGGCGACGTTCATTGAGATCGTGTGCAGCCAAGCGGCGAAGCGAACCTCCCCGTCGAAGCCCGGTAGCCCTTTGTGCACGCGCATGAAGACCTCCTGGCTGAGGTCTTCGGCCATCGCTCGATCGCAGTGCAAAACGGACACCATCACTCGCATTATTCGGTTCTGAAACATTTCGACGAGGGTCCGAAATGCGTCAGGGTCGCCCTGCTGCGCGCGCAGCATCGGTTCACGTGCCGGATCCGGTTCCTCGGTATCACCGCCAGATTGCACCACGCCGAGCCGGATAGGCTCCACAGGGGCAGGCTGTGAACCGGCCTCCAGACGCGACTGCACTGGATCGGTTCCTTCGCGGAGCGTCTTTTTCTCGGCGGTCACGGGTATTGGCACGATATCGACCTTGGGGCCGCGGCAACAGGCGGTTCCGTTCCTCACGCGAAGCTGCGCCAAGAACTCTCCACGCGGTAAGCCCAAGTAGCCGAACTAGCTGGACGACCTGTCTAGCTCGACTAGTCGTTGCGGGCTACGTGATCGACGACGAGAATCGGGGCAACTTCCCTGGCAACAACCCGAGACCCAGATGGCCAAGAACCTGTTCACGTTCCCCTGCCCGTGCTGCAACAAGATGGTCGAGGTCGACACCCGCTCCGGCAAAGCACGCGCCGTGCGAGCCGACGAGCAAAAAGGTGGGCAGACTCTCGACGACTTGCTGAAGGCCCAGAAAAAGGATTCCGACCGGCTCGGCGACTTGTTCTCGTCGGCCAAGGACAGCGAGCACAAACGCGAGAGTCAGTACGAAAAGCAACTGCGGCGAGCGAAGGAAGAGGCCAAGAAGGACAAGGACGACAAGCCTCGCAACATCTTCGACCTGGACTAGAGGCGGATCAGATGCCGAAACCGAGCAGGCTACCGATCTGATAGATCGCAACGGCTGCCAACCAGGCCAACACGGTCATGTAGCTGAACGTGAAGATCGGCCAGCGCCACGAGTGGGTCTCGCGACGGATCGCCGCCAATGTCGCGGCACACTGACTGCACAGCGCGAAGAACACCATCGCGGCCAGCGCGATCAGACCGTTCATCGTCGGTTTGCCGTCCGGCCCCTTGGCGTTCTGCAGCGCGTCCTTGAGACGCGGATCCGGATCGTCCGCCGAAGCCTCCACGTCACCCAAGCTGTAGAGCGTGCCCAAGGTCGGAATCACCAGTTCGCGGGCGGGGAACGCGGCGAGCACGCCAACGGTCATGCGCCAATCAAACCCAGCTGGCGCAAACACCGGCTGCACGAACCGCCCCATCGATGCCAGGTAGCTCTGCTCGAGATAGGCGGCAGCTTCGCGCGCTTCCAGGGTCGCCAACTGATCGTCGGCGTCGACCGGCGCGGCCTGCGTCACCGCGGCGCGCTGCGAAGCAAAGCCCTCACCGATCGCAACCGGGCGCGGGAAATACGCGAGCGCCCAAACAACGATCGTCGAGGCAAAGATCACCGTGCCGGCCATCACCAGGAAGCTCTTGACCGAGAACCAGGTGTGCCGCCCAATCAACCGCCACCGCGGTCGCTGGTAGACCGGCAACTCCATCGCCAGCATCGACGCGCCACCCTTGAGCACGGTTCGGCGTAGGATCAACGACACCAGGATCGCGGTGACGATGCCGACGGCGTACAGCGCGAACAACATCAACCCAGCTTGATAGGCAGGGAAGAACGCTGCCAGCAAGACCACGTACACCGGCAGGCGCGCCGAGCACGACATCAACGGTGCGACCGCAATCGTCGCGAGCCGGTCCCGTTCGTCACCGAGAATGCGACTCGCGGCGATGCCCGGAATGGCGCAGGCGAAGCTGCTTGCCAGCGGGATGAAGCTCTTGCCCGACAGGCCAAAACGGCGCAGCAAGCGATCGAGCAAGAACACCGCGCGCGCCATGTAGCCAGTTGCTTCGACGCAGGTGACGAACGCAATCAACAGCGCGATCTGCGGCACGAAGATCAGTGACGAGCCAACACCATTGACGACGCCATCGACCAGGAAGCTGCGCAGCGCACCGGCGGGCGTGATCGCCTCGATGCCAGCCGACAAGAAGCCCTGGCCAATCTCGATCCATTCCATGAATGGCTCGGCGACCGTGAAGACCAGCTGGAACATCACCAGCACCACCGCCACCAGCACCACCGGACCAAAGATCGGGTGCAGCAGGATGCCGTCGAGCTTGTCGGTTCGTGACTGGCTGATCGCGCGCTTTTGGGTCACGCGTGTTTCGGGCGACGAACTTGGCTTGGCAGCGACGAGAGGGGTCGTGGCCAGCGCGGTACGCAGCGCGTTGATGCCAATGCCCGTAGCCCCGTCGACGACGACCAGTGGCAAGCCCAAGGCCCGCTGCAATTGCTCCGCATCGATCGGAAACCCCTCGGCCGCGGCAACATCCACCTTGGTGACCGCGACGACAATCGGCACGCCCAGCCCGCGCAGCCGTTGCAGCAAGTGCAGTTCGACCGCGAGCTTGCCGGCATCGAGCACGAAGCAAACCAGGTCCGGCCGCAGCTCAGGCTTGCGCAAGTGGTCGAGGGCAACCTGCTCGTCGCGGCTCTGCGGCGTCAACGACGAGACGCCCGGCAGATCGATGATCTCCAGGCGACAATCGCCCTCGGTGCAGCTCGACTGGACACTTTCTACCGACGTACCTGGGAAGTTGACGGGCCGCTGCAAGCTTCCCGTCAAGTGCATCAACAGCGACGTCTTGCCGGCGTTGGCACGACCGAACAAGGCGACCTTGCGCACCGTAGTTGGGGTAGGCAACGGGATCGACGAACTGGCTAGGTCACCGGTCACGTTAGTGTGCTCCGCCCCCAGCCCTACCGTCACGCCCCGCACCGCTGCCAGCGGCACCACTGCCAGCTGCGCCACCGCCTGCTGCGCCACTGCCGGCTGCGCCACTGCCGGCGATCACCCGAACGCGCTCGGCCTCAGAGCGACGCAGCGCCAGGCGGTAACCATGCACGCGGAACAGAATCGGGTCGCCGAATGGCGCCGACGCAATGCGCTCTACGACGGCCCCATACCAGATCCCGGAAGCGGTCAACCGCTCGGCGATCGCGTCTTCACCATCGACCCCCTGGACCTCCACAGGGATCCCGGCGGCAACCGTGTCGAGGCGCAGCACGTGGCCCGCATCGTCGTTGGCGGCCTGGTTAGGCGAAGCAGAGTAGTCGGCGGAAGTAGCTGTCACGTTGGGATGCAATCGGCGGTAGCGTGTTCGTTCTTGAGAACGAGTCTCAACTGCAATTGTGGCTGACGAGCCCCGCAAAAACAAGTGGGCTACTTCTCCACCCTCCGTCCTCCACCAACGACTGACACAGCATCGTTGCCATGGCGCGCGGAATGCCGACACTCGCACGCGATGCAGCCGACCGCACACACGACCACGATCAAGATCGCTGGCACCGAAGTCTCCTTCGAAACCGGCCGAATTGCCCGCCAAGCGTCCGGAGCCGTGCTCGCCCGCAGTGGCGACAACGTCGTATTGGCAACCGTCACGGCGGCGGCGTCCGCCAAGCCCGGGCAGGACTTTTTTCCGCTGACGGTCGAGTACCGAGAGAAGTGGGCCGGCGCCGGCAAGATCCCCGCAGCCTTCGGCAAGCGCGAAGGCCGCATCACCGAACACGAAGTACTGCTGTGTCGCCTGATCGACCGCAGCGTGCGATCGCTGTTTCCCGAGCACTACAAGAACGAGGTGCAGATCCAGGTGCAGGTGCTCAGTTGTGAACCAACGAGTGATCTGGAAAGCCTGGCGCTGCTGGCTGCGTGTTGCGCCCTGCACATCAGTCCGGTTCCTGCCAATGGGCCGATCGCCGGACTGCGCATCTGGCGCATCGACGATTCCTGGCATGCCTTCGTGGGCCGCGACAAAGCCGAAGCGGCCGACATCGAGTTCACCGTGGCAGTCGGCCCCAATGGCCTGGTCATGCTGGAAGGCGGTGCCAAAGAGTGCAACGAGGCGGATGCGATCGCAGCGATCGGACAAGCCACCGAGTGGATTGCTCGCTGCCACAAAGCCTTCGACGAACTGGCGGCCAGCACCGGTCGCGCCAAGGTGCCAGCACCAGCGGAGCCCGAGCTACCGGACGTACCCAGCGCAGCTCGCGAACAGCTCAAGCAAGCGTTGACCATCAAGATCAAAGCTGAACGGCGCGCAGCGATTGCGGCGGCCGAGAGCAGTTGGCTCGAAGCGCTCCCCGACGACGCGCGCGCGGCGGCCAAGCAAGCCTACAGTGACGCGGTGTGGGAAGAGATGCGGGAGAACGTGCTCGCCACGGAAAGCCGACTCGATGGCCGCTCGAAGACCGAGATCCGACCGATCTGGAGCGAAGTCGGATTGTTACCGCGCGCCCACGGATCGTCCTTGTTCACGCGCGGCGAGACCCAGGCAATCGTGACCTGCACACTGGGCAGTCCCGACGACGCGTTGCGACCTGGCAACCTCGCCGACGACACCAACAAGCACTCGTTCTTCCTGCACTACAACTTCCCCCCCTACTCGGTCGGAGAGACCCGGCCATTGCGCGGACCGGGCCGCCGCGAGATCGGCCACGGTGCCTTGGCGCGCCGAGGTCTGACACCCCTGGTGCCCGTCGGCAGCAAGTATCCGTTCACGATCCGGATCGAATCGGAGATCACCGAGAGCAACGGCAGCTCTTCGATGGCCACGGTCTGCGGTGGCTCGCTCGCGATGATGCACGCCGGGGTGCCACTTGTGCGCCCGGTTGCGGGCATCGCCATGGGGCTGATCTCAGACGGCAAACGCCACGCGGTGCTCAGCGATATCCTGGGCGACGAAGACCACCTCGGCGACATGGACTTCAAGGTCGTCGGCACCGAGAACGGCATCACCGCCATCCAGCTCGACAACAAACTCGGCGGTTTGCCCGCCGAAGTTCTGGAACAGGCGTTCTCGCAGGCGCGCGATGGCCGACTGCACATCCTCAGCAAGATGGCCGAAACGCTGGCTGAGCCGGCGCAGCCTTCACGCTTTGTGCCGCAGGCAGTCCACATCGCAATCATGCCCGATGCAGTGGGCGCACTGATCGGCCCGCGCGGCGCCAACATCAAGAGCATCACCGCAAGCACTGGCGCGCGCGTCAGCGTCGACGACACCGGCTCGGTGTTGATCTACGCGACGGACCAGACCAGCGCGACCAAGGCCAAGCTGCTGGTGCAGCGGTCCGCGGGCGTCTTGCACGTCGGCCGGTGCTACCGCGGCACCGTGACTGGCGTCAAAGACTTCGGCGCATTCATCAAGATCAACGCCGTCAACGAAGGCCTCGTTCCGATCGAAGAACTAGCCAACGAACGGGTCGAGAGCGCCAGTGACGTTGCGCGCGAAGGTGAAGAAATGATTGTTACGGTGCTCGGCGCAGATGATCGCGGGCGACTGCGATTGTCCCGCCGCAAAGCTCTCGGAGTCGGCGAATCACAAATTGAGTTCTAGGCGCATGCATAGATTATTGTTCTCGATCCTGTTGTTGTTGGCGAGCGCGAACGCGCAGCAGCCAAAGCGCAACATCTTGCTGGTCGTCACCGATGACCAACGCTTCGACCAGATGGGTTGCGCCGGACATGCCGTGCTGCAAACCCCGGCAATGGATGCACTGGCCAAACGCGGCGTGCGGTTCACCAATGCCTTTGTGACGACTGCGATCTGTGCTGCGAGTCGCGCATCGATCATGACGGGCCGTCGCGAAGGCTCCCACAACTACACCTTCGGCAAGCCCGCGATGGGCAAAGCCCTCGCCGAGGACAGCTACTTCGCGCAGCTGCATCGCAACGGCTACCGCACCGGCTTTGTTGGCAAGTGGGGAGTTCGCTTTGAGAAGGGGGTGCTCGGCGACGCCCTCGACTACCGACGCGCATCTGGCCACCCTTACCTGAAGAAGGACGGCCGCCACCTGACCAACATCGTTGCGGAACAAGCGATCGAGTTCGTCTCGAAGCAATCCAAGGAGCAACCGTTCTGCTTGTCGGTGTCGTTCCACGCACCGCACGCGCAAGACGGCCACAAGGATCAGTTCTTGCCACCAACAGAACTCGCCGCGCTCTACGAAGACGCGGAAGTCCCCGAGCCTCCGTATGCCCAGACCGGCTTCGACGTCTTGCCGGACTTCCTGAAGGACTCGATGGGTCGGCATCGCTGGGCCTGGCGCTTCGACAATCGCAAGAAGCAGATTCGTCGCACCAAGGACTACTGGCGCATGATCACCGGTGTTGACCGCGCGTTGCAGCGCATCGTCGCATCGCTGCAAGAACACGGTTTCGAAGACAACACGGTGATCATCTTCACCAGCGACAACGGCTACTTCCTCGGCGAACGTGGGCTGGCCGGCAAGTGGCTGATCTACGAAGAGTCGATTCGCATTCCACTGATCATCGTCGATCCAGCAGCCCCCAAAGAACGGCGCGGCACGACCAACGATGCGATGGTGCTCAACACCGACTTCGCCCCCACCTTGCTCGACATCGCCGGCGTCGCAGCACCGAAGGGCTACGACGGCCACAGCCTGATGCCCTTGCTTGCCGGAAGCACGTCGCCGTGGCGAACAGACTTCCTCTACGAGCATCGCATGGACCACAAGGACATCCCCAAGAGCCAGGGAGTTCGCGGAGCACGCTGGGTGTATGCGCGCTTCGACGAACAGCAGCCGGTCTATGAACAGCTGTTTGATTTGCAGAAAGACCCGTTTCAGCTAACCAACTTGGTGAATTCGCTGGAACACGCGAGCGTGCTCAAAGAACAGCGCGCCCGCTGCGATGCCCTTTTGAGCCGGTGACCCTGCTGCGTCGATGACCCTGCTGAGTCGCGAACCCCGCTGAGTCGCGAACCCTGCTGAGTAGCTAACACTGCTGAGTCGCTAACACTGCTGAGTCGCTGACACTCATTCGCCGACACAACCGCGTGCCGACTTTGCTTGGCCAGCAGCTTCGCGCCTACGAAGTCTGATCCGGATCGCGATCATCCGCGCGTTCCGACAGCGTCACGGCGAGCCGTGCCAGCGCGCGGTGAAGCAACATGCGGGATGCGCTAACCGTCTTGCCGATCTCGTTGGCAATCTCTTCGTGGCTGAGGCCAACGATCTTCGCGAGCGTAATCACCTCGGCATATTGCTGCGGCAACTCGTCGAAGATGTTCTCGAGACGCTTCACTTCTTCGGCTTGGATCGCCATCCGCGAAGGCGACAAGAACGCCGCGTAGCCGGAGTAGTAGCCAGGATCGGTCGCCATTGCCTGCTCGCGACGCGCATCCCGCTTCTCCGAGCCATAGAAGCGTGCCCGGTCAATGAGCTTGTGTTGCGCCGTCAAATACAGCCACTTCTTGAAGCTGCGCTCGCCGCGATATTCAAAGGTGCCCGCGTCCTGCAGGACCTCGCGGCAAACCGATTGCACCAGATCTTCGCTGTGCTCCTTGCGCAGCAGATGAGACCCTGCACGCAATCGTACAAATGCGTGAAGCTCGGGCAAGTAGCGGGTCAGCAGCGCATCGATAGCCACGGCTCCGCCGTTGGACGCCTCCTGTAGCAGGCGCGCAGTTTCACTATTCAAGTCCGTCATGTCGCGAGGGGAAAAGCTTACCATCGGCTTCGCGATGACCGAGACACCCTCGCCCGATGATGCGCCACCGCCGACCGACGGCGAGCCAGACACGCCGAGTTCCGAAGTCGAGCAGTTGGTCTTCCAATGCCTTGAAGCTCCGAACTTGGAGGCGGCCGTGGAGGACTTGCGGCGCGCTCGCCCCGACCGCATCCGTGCAGTCGAAGACGCGATACGAACGTTACGAGAGCAAGGAATGCTCGCCGCCAGCCCGGCACAAACCCAGCCAGGTATCCCCGACCGGCTCGGACCCTTCCGGCTGCTGCGCCAACTCGGAGCCGGCGGTATGGGCGTCGTCTACCTCGCCGAACAAGTGGACCTGCATCGCCAGGTCGCAGTGAAACTGATTCGCCCCGAGCACCTGTTTTTTCCCGGCAGCCGCGAACGCTTCCGAAGAGAAGTGGAAGCCGTTGCCAGCTTGCGGCACGACGGCATCGCGCCGGTGTTCACGGTCGGCGAAGACCGTTCGATGCCCTATTTCAGCATGGAATACGTCGACGGCCCATCGCTGGCGACCATTCTACAGCGACTCACCGGCAAGCCCCCCACAGCGTTGACGAGCGGTGACGTCCACCACGCGATGCTCAGTGGCGAGCACGAAGCTACGCAAGCCGAAACAACCACCAAGCGCAGCGTAGCACCGAAGTCATGGACGCAGACCTGCGTCGACTTGTGCATCGACGTCGGCGAAGCACTGCAGCATGCACACGAACGCGGTGTGCTACATCGCGACGTCAAGCCATCGAACATCCTGATCACGAGCGAGGGCCGCACCAAACTCGTCGACTTCGGCCTGGCCCGCAGTGAAGGCGCCCACCCGATGACCGCGACCTCGTCGCAAATCGGTTCGTTGCCCTATGTGCCGCCCGAGCACCTCGATGGCGAATCCAACATTCCCAGTGTGCGCCAGGATGTCTACGCGCTAGGCGTCACGCTCTATGAACTGCTGAGCCTGCGCAGTCCGTTCTTGTGCGACTCGGCGACGGCAACGCGCCAGGCAATCAAGGACGGCAAGCCCGCATCGCTGCGCAGCCAAAACGCGAATGTCAGCTGGGACCTTGAGACGGTCTGCATGAAGGCCATGGCGCCTGACGCGACCCAACGCTACGCATCGATGGCCGACTTCGTGGGCGACTTGGAGAACGTTCGCGACAAACGCGAAATCGCTGCCAAGCGGCCGAGCCTTTGGATTCGCTTGCGACGGTGGGAGCAGCGCCACCCAACGGTGACTGCCGTCGCCGCCGTGGCGGTATTGCTTACGGCGGCCGCAGCACTGACCCTCGCCTGGTTTGAAAGCAGTGCCCGTCGCGAGTCGGACCGCCTGAAGGTTGCCGCCGATCGCCGCGCCACGGAAGCCGGCGAAGTGACCGACTTCCTGGTCGAGCTATTCCAGTTTGCCAGTCCCGACAGATCGCTGGGCAAAGACTTGCCCGTCGGATTGCTGCTGCAGCAAGGAGCAGATCGCATCCAAACGGGATTGGCCGATCAGCCCGAAGTGACGGCCCGACTGCAAGCGACGTTCGGCAGGGTCTACTCGTGGTTGGGAGAGTCGGCCAAAGCCGTATCCTTCTTCGAGCTGGCGGCCAAGCAACTCGAAGTGCTGCGCGGCGTGCACGATCGCGAAGCGCTCGAATGCCGCCTGCAAGAAGCCGAAAACCACATCCGCCTCGGCAACTACCAACGGGTCGAGTCCTTGCTCGATACCATTGGGACCCGGCTGGCAGCACTCCCGGCACACAACCCAGCGCTGAGCAATGAGCTCAAACGCAAGCAAAGCAGCTTGGCGCACGTTCGTGGTGATGCGGCACAGGCCGAGCGCCTGTTGCGAGAAGTGCTGGCCGACTGCAACACCCGCGTCGAAGAGCGTCAGCAGCTCTGCATCGCGCAGCGCATGCTGGCCGTATTTTTACAGAACGAACAGCGGCATCCGGAAGCGCAAGCCATGTTCGACAACGCCGTCGAGCTCTGCGCCCAGATCTACCCTGAGGGTCACCCTGTTCGCATCGACGTCGCGCGGCGTGCCGCGCAGACCCTCGCCGCGCTTGGCAAATACGACGAGGCCGCCACGATTTGCACCAAGGCGCTAGCCGACAGCGAGCGCGTCTATGGCAAGGATCACCCAAGGACGTCGACGGTTCTGAGCAGCCTCGCGGCGATTCATCGAGAAGCCGGCAAGATCGAGATCGCCGCCGCGGAGATGGAACGCGTCAACGCCATCATCCGCACCTATCGCGACGCCTCGAAAAATTTCTACGCGCGCTCCCTCAACGACCTTGCCGTCAACTACCACGACCTTGGCAAGTTTGACGATGCACAGCGATTGCTGACGGAAGCGCTGGCGATCAGCCGCGAAGCGTTTCCGGGAGACCACGAATTGACTGCCGGACTGCTGAAGAACCTCGCGGAGGCCCAGGGAGAACTCGGCAACCAACAAGGTGCTCGCAGCAACATGCGCGAAGCGCTAGCCATGACGTTGCGCATGAATCCGAACGCGCGCACCGTCGCCAGTGTGCTCAACGGCATGGCCTTGGTTTGCATACGCGACGGTTCACCAGACCGCATGGCCGAAGCGGAGAACATTCTGAAGCGGGCGATCGCATCGGCGTCGCCATGGAATAGCGAGACCTGGCAACTCGGCCGAGCCCACGCCTTGTTGGCCTACCTGCACAATCTGCAGGGCAAAGGCGACCTGGCCGAACCCGACGCATTGCTCGCGCTCGAGCTCTACCACCGGGTCCGGCGCGCCGACCACACCAACAAGGCTTTGGCGATCTACAACGTCGCCTGGGCAATGCTGTCGCAAGGCAAGGGCCTCGATGCAGCCGAGCCGTACTTCAAGCAATCGATCGCGATGTACGAACGCATGCAGCAGGGGTACACCGACAAGGCATTCCCACTCAACCACTACGGCTATGCGTTGACAGCGAGGCGTCCGTTGGACGCCCTTGCGCCACTCAAGGAGGCTCTGGAGATCCGTCGCCGGTTGTTGCCCAAGAACGCACGATGGCGATTGGTTTCCACGGTCAACCTGGCCAACGCACACATGCGCTTGAAGGACTTCCCAGCTGCCGAGCCACTACTGCTAGAAGTGCACGACGTGCTGTGCGAGACCACCAAGCCCGGCTCCCCTGAGATCAAGGCGTCGGCGCAACGAATGATCGAGCTCTACCAGCGCTGGCAAAAGCCCGAGCAGGCCGAAGGCTATCACCACCTGCTCGGCAAGTAGTAGCGACCCCGCAGACGGTCCAGCCATCGCGCACGGTCCGCCCCCGCAGCCCCACTGCTATCTGTTGAGGACACCCTTTGGCGCATAGATCAGTGCATCCGGACGCGCCTGTGCGACACGTCGCGCCGAGTCCGCTGGCATCAGCCGATAGACGTGCGTGCCAATAGGCCCACCGCGCACGACACACAGCTGACCCGCACTCACTTCTTGTGCTTCGCGCGGGGACAAGTCCAACCACGGCAACGAACCGTCACGTGCCTCGAAGTAGAACTTGACCGGTCCCGGACCAGGCTTCTTGGCCGCTGCGATCAACACATCGATGGCGGACTGCTCTTCTCGTTGCTTACGCTGCCTCTCGAGTTCCTGTTGATCGCGGCGGGTATCGGCAGCCGTCTTGGCCCGCATCTCCTGCACCTCGACCTTGCGCGTCTGCTGCTCTTGCTCGAGTTGCGCGCGGCCCTTCTCCTTGCGCTCGACGCGCTGGTTGTGAGCAAGCTGCTTGGCCTGCTTGTCAGACAGCAGCTTCGCCTTCTTGAGCTGGTCGCGCATGTTCATACGCCCGACGATAGCGCGTCTCGATTCAGCCGTCGACGAGGTCTGTGACGGTATCGGCGAACTTGACCGCAAGCCCGACCATGCCGTCGCCCATGTTTTCGATGCGCACGAGTTCGCCTGGAATCGGGTGTTCGCGGCCGTCAATCTCGACCATCACCGGAATCGACCCTTCGCTGACGAAGAACACCCCCTGCTCGGAGACGTTCTGGCCATTGCCCACGATGGCCCCGCCGGCAAGGCGAATGGTCACCGCGCTATCAAAGCCAACGCGATCGAACTTGCGGTCGGCGGAAGTTTGTGGGATCGAGTCAGTCATGCGGGTCCTCTAGCTTCAGCATCGGCCGACTGCGATCCGGGACTGAACCTGCGCCGCATTCCCCTTACGGTGGGCGCGTGCAAGAAAGCAGTTACGAACGCGAACCGGGCTACGCCGAACGCTACCGAGACCAGAGATTCCGCACCGGGTCTGGGTCCGGCACCGACCGCCGAGAACGTGCGGCGATCGCGGCGCTGCTCAGGAGGACCCCCTCGACGGACGGGTTTTGGCTCGATGCGCCCTGTGGCGCCGGCCGCCTTTCCGATGAACTTCCCGGCCCGGCAGTGCTCGCCGATCGCGACCCCAACATGGTCGTAGCCGCCGGCGATGGCCGGCCACGCGCCTGCGCCAGCGTGCACGCCCTGCCGTTCGCCGACGGCGCCTTCGCCGGCGTGCTATGCATGCGGCTACTGCAGCACATCGCAACACCTGCCGAAAGAACCACCATTCTGCGCGAACTCGCGCGCGTCACGGCAGGACCGATTGTCGTGTCCTTCTTCGATTCGTGCAGTCTGCAACACTTCCGACGGCGACTGCGACCGGTGCTCGGCAAGCGCCGCTCGGGCCGCTTCGCGGTATCGCGACGTGGCTTTCGGCAAGAACTGGCCGACGCCGGGCTCGAATTGCTGGCGATGCGATCGCTGGCGCGCTTCGTCGGCGAACAAACCCTGGTGCTGGCCAGGAGAAAAGCACCCAAGGGATAGGCAGATCGTGTCGAGCCTCGCCGCCTAGTTGTCGATAGCAACGGGGAAGGAGAGGCAGAGTCATGGCCCTAACCACCAAGAACCAAAGCAGCCACGCGCCCCAGCGCACCCAGGATGCTTCGGCAACCGCGAAGTCGACTCGTGTGTTGCTAGTTGAAGACGAACCGCTGACCGCCGAAGTTTTCGCACGCGCATTGACCCGCGCTGGCCACGTCGTCGACGTCGCCAAGGATGGGCTGCAAGCGCTGCGTCATCTGCGCGAACGAACCCCAAGTCTGGTCGTTCTCGACATGAGCCTACCGGCCCTGTCAGGCTCGGCGGTCGTGCGCGAACTGCGCGCTTCGGGCTGCCGCGACGTGCCCATCGTCGTCGTATCAGGCAGCGAGCAACGTCAGAGCACGGTCACCGACGAACTGCTCTCGCCCGGCATCTGGCTCACCAAACCGCTCAAGCCGCGCAACTTGGTCTCGATCGTCGCTGGGATGATCGAGAACGGACCACCCCTAGATTAGTCCGACTCGCGGTAACGCGCGGCTACCGCTCGCCGAACACCTGTACGGCGAATGCACGCAATTCCGGCAGCGAACGCGACACGCCGAACATCCACGGCTCCTGCCGGTCGTGGAGCCGCGCGACGTCCAGAGCCGACTTGCCCGCTTTCTGCTGCGCCACCAAGTATTGCAGCGTGCGATCGGCCGCTGCAGATCCTGGATAGCCCGCGAGCGACACGAAGCGAATCGGCAGGTCGCCGAGTTTGGCAAGCGACGGACCTGGGATGCCACCACCGCCGACGAACACCACGCCACTGATGTAGGGAGCGAACTTCGCCAGCTGCAGGCCGACCACGGCCGCCGCCTCACGGTCACAAACGAGCAACGGCTTGGTGCCCCCGGTCGGCAACACCTTGGGCAGCGCCTGGATCGTCGCGAGCAAGGTCTTGGCGTAGGGTCGACCACCACCGGGCGAATCGACCGTGGCGATGTGCCACTTCTCGGTGACGCCAAAGCCGGCCAGTTCTTGCAGCAACCAATTGGATTCACGCATGACCGGCGCGGTCGGACGACGCGTGCCGATGTCATAGGCCGGCGCACCGGTCGCAAACACGATCATCGAATGCGGGCGCGTGTCCTGCGGCATCCGCAAGACACACGGCTGCACGATATCACCCGCAGGCATCGCAGTAGCTACGACGCCGGCCATCGAAGCCAGCGGCGAACGCTTCGCGGCGAGGTTTGCCAGGCCCGCCTCGAGTCGCTGCAAGTCCATGACGGCATCACTTCGCACGGCGAACGCTTCGCCGGTGAACGCGCGTGATACTTGCGCTGCCAGACCATCGAGCAGCGCCTTAGGCAACGCCTCAAGCTCGTCGCGCAACGTCACCGCGTGGGCCAGCGCCTTCTCGGCACGCAACTGGTAGTCACGCAGCACGTGGAAGGTCCAACGCAACTCGGGGTCGTGTTCGCGCGGCTCCTTGCCGTCGAGCAGCGTCCGCATCTCGACTTCGTAGGTGCCATCAGGCAGCTCGGCGCCGGGCATGCTCACCGACGTCTGTGCCATGCGCAGGGCACGGATGCTGCAATTGCGCTCAACCAACTGCGACCACACTTGCTCGCCCGCGGCGTTGCGCACCGTCATCGCGAACGTCATCTCACCAGCCGAAGGCATCGTGAACGGCAAGGTGATTGAGAAGTTCGCCGACTGACAGGTCGCGACCGTGGATTCGGGATCGACTACCTCGGGCAACACGTAGGTGCCCAGCGAAGCCCGCATCACGAACGCGGCATCGGCTTCGACGCCGCGCAAGAACGCGAGCGCCTTGGCGACCGGAACAAACGGCAAACCCTGATCGGGCTCGACCAGGATCTCGGCAACCTTGGCAACGTGCGCTTGCGAACGCCCGCGCAACTCGTGGAAGAGTTCGGCACGACGGTTCTCGAGGTGCAGGTAGCCCCACCGCTCGCGGTACACCGGGCCCTGCGCGCACGCACTCGTCGGTGTCATCGACGTTGCTATCACCAGCCCCAGGCAAGCGGCCACGACAGATTGACGAAGAAGCATCATATGGGCAACAGTACCCTCTAACGCCGCCGGGGTAACGCGCCCGCTACGGCAGGTTCATCGTCTTGTGCGTCTGCGGCACCACGCGAACGTCGAACTTGTGGCGAACGGCCATGGCGACGAAGCGTTCGAGATCGCGCGCTGGCAGCGGCCGCTTGACCGCACCAAACGGTGTCACCGGCTGCAGCACCAGCAGGATCTTGTCGCGCACCGGCAGCAAGGTCTCGAGCGCTCGCTCCAGGCTAGGATCTTGCACCCGATCGGTCAGCACGATCTTGACGTCGACCGAAGCGCCGCGACGCAGCGCGATCTCACAGCACTTGAGGTGCAGCGTGCCGTAGTCGGTGCCCGGCATCAGCAACAGCTTCTTCTGCTGCGGCTTGTCGAGCGTCTCCGGCAACTTGTAGTCGGCGCTGAGATGGTCGACCTGGGTGATGCAGTTGGCCAGCGCATCGGGATCAAGCGCTGCCGTTTCGAGATGCAGACGCGCACCGTGATCGCGCGCTGACTTGCCGAACTGATGCACGAACTCAGGAAACACCAACGGCTCGCCACCGGTGATGCTGACCCGCGCTTGCTTGAGGCCGGGCATCGCCGCTTGGCTGACTTGCCGGCACAATTCCGCTGCCCGGCTCGCCCGCACCGGGTTGGGTTCTTGCATGGTGCGCACGCCAAAGTTCACCGGCGCCGAAGCCGGAGCTTCGTAGCTGTTGGGCGTGTCGCAGTAGGTGCAACGCAACGGACAAGTCGCCGTGCGCACGAACGTCATCGGCGCACCGACGAACCGTCCCTCTCCTTGGATCGAGTGGAAGATCTCGATCAACGGCGCGCGCGCTTCTTTGGACTCGCGCTCGTCCTTCTGCTGCTTCGACTTGAGGTCGGTCAGTGCGTGGCGCAGATCCATCTGACTACAACTCCATCCGACTACAACTCCATCCGCGCCGTCACCTAAGTGGTGAAGCGTTCGGCAAGCTCATTCAACACCGAGATCCCGGCGGTGAGGTGTTCATCACTCGCAGCGAACGACAAGCGGAAGTGCGTATCGCGCTCCGAGAACGCCTTGCCAGGAACAATCAGCACGTTCTTCTCGACGGCCGCTTCGATGAACACATCGCTAGGCACCTGGACGCCGCTCTTGTCGCGCGGCAACCGCGGGAATGCGTAGAACGCGCCTTCCGGCTGCGACAGTGCATAGCTCGGGTGCAGGTCGCGCACCAGCATGTCGCGCTTCTTGCGGTACTGCTCGCGATACGGCTGCAGATCAATCGCCGGCATCGCTGCGAGCAACGCATGCTGGAATGGCGCCGGCGCACACACGAACGAGAACTGCTGCAGCGTCTTCAGCGAATCGAGCACATTGCTCGGACCAGTCGCGTAACCCATGCGCCAACCCGGCACGCCGTAGCTCTTGCTGAAGCCGCCGAGCTGAATGCAGCGATCGGTGTATTCCAGCGGCGAGGCATAGTCGTCCGAGTAGCAGAACAGGTCGTAGATCTCATCGCTGACGACGTAGGCCCCAACTCGGTCCGCGCTCTTGCAGACGCCTTGGATCTCGGCCCGCGTCAGCATGCCCCCGGTCGGGTTGCTCGGCGAGTTGACGAAGACGATCTTGGTCTTGTCGGTCACCAGACGATCGATCTCGTCGGTGTCGACCGCGAAGCGTTCGCCGTCCTTGGCGGGGTAGGTGTTGTAGTATTTGACCGTCGCCCCGCAGAGGTTCGCCAAGTGGCGATACATGACGAAGTAGGGATCGGGCAGCAGGATCTCGTCTCCGGGATCGAGCAGGCTCAAGAACGACAGCATCAAGCCGCCGGAGACGCCACTCGTCAGCAAGCAGGTTTCGGGGCGCTTACCGAGCCGCTTCTCGACGTCATCGAGAACCAGATCATTCAGCTCCGGCAGACCCTGCGTGATCGTGTAGCGGTTGAAGCCGTCACGCATCGCCTTGCACGCCGCTTCGATCAACTCCGGCGGCGGATCGTAGTGGGCTTGCCCGATCGACAGATTGATCGGATCCTCCATCGTCGCCATCAACTCAAAGATGCGACGGATGCCACTCGGCTCGATGCCGCGCACGCGGCTCGACAGACCAATGTCTTCAGAAGCCACGGCTACCCAAGAGTTCGGGACAGGAAGGCTGGGAAACAAGGCGCCAAAAAGGTCGGCGCCAGCAGAAGGTGCGTCGCACGCTCACCGCAAACACGGAGCAGTGACGATGGCGTGAGCGCGCGGCCCATTCCATGGAAGGACCGACATTCGGGCGGCCCGATCGGCGGGCCCAATCAGCGGGGACGCGGGCGCGGACAACGCGACAAGCGGACGAACTAGTCCTTCTTGTCTTCGTCGTCCTTCTTCTTCTTCTTCTTTTTGGAGACGACCTTGAACTTGGTGCGCACCTTCGGGAGGCCGGTGACGCCAACTTCTGGGGTCCAACGACCGTCCTTTTTGAGGGCGGCGAGGCGCTCGACGCGGGTCCAGACGTTGCGCTGGCCGACACCCGTTCCGGAGGACTTCAGACTGCTGTGGATCGACATTGGATTCGTAAGTTCTACAGATCAGATTCGGTATCAGCTGCCTGCGTTGAGGCACGACAGTTCGGACTGTCCGGCAGCGGAAAATGAGGGCGAGCAGCCTACTGGAAAGCCACCGCCACCCGCTACCTCGATTAGGACTTTCTAGCCCGATAAGGGCATTCGGGCCCGAGGCCCTCCCGGCGAGACCCTGTCACCTCGGAATCTACCTCGAGATCTACTCGGGGATTTCCATGCTGCTTGGCCAACCCGTTGCGGACTGACGGTCGTTCTTACGGATGTTGCAGAACATCTCGTCCGGAACGTCTTGGGGCAGATCTCGGAGCATCTGGGCCGTCTTCGCGAATTCCGCCTGGCCGTCAAAATAGACCGCCACAACCCACAGGGTACCATCGGCTTGCGGCCATGGGTATGGGCGAGCCTTGAGTAGCCCCTGCCCCACCAGGTGTTGGCTGAGGCTGTGGGCACGGATCTTGGCATCCGCGGCCGGCACACCCGGGTAGGCCGAAACGATGAACGCTTCTGCCGCCAACGGCTGGGTCTCCACTTCGTCGACGAACGTCGGCGTGCGGCCAGGAGCGATCAGCGTGTTGCTGTCCTTGCCCTTGCCACCAAAGCCGCCACCGATCGCGTAGCCACCGCCGAATGCGACCAGCACCGCGATGGCGAACACCAGCATCGGCACGCTCTGTTCGCGGCGTTCCTGACGACGGTTGCGCTTGGGCTTGCGACCCAGCAACGAGTCGACGAACCCGACCAGCTTGCCAGTGAAGCCACTGTTCTTACTCGAACGAGACTTGCTGCTCGACCCGAGCAGCATTGCGATATCGCTTGTTCTACGCGCCACGACAACTCCCTGTCTCCGACTAGGAGACTGCCTCTGACTAGGAGGCGTTGCCTCCCACTTGGAGAGGCTGCGACTTGACCGGTTGCCACTGCGTTTGCAGCGGGTTCTGACCAAGGCGCGGACCAGCAGACTGAAGAATCCCCCGGACCGTTGGGGGCTGACCGTACCAGAATTGACCTAATCCTGGTGGACCGCAACGTAGCGGGCACGCGCGGCTCGCGCAACGGAGCGGTCTCGGTAGTCGTGAAGGAATCTCCACAAAACCGAACCTCGCTCAGCTGTCCGCCAGCGCCTGGAGAACTTCCAACACCTTCGGGTCCGCTTCCTTGCCAGGGTTCTTCAGGTATTCGATGGCGACCTCGCGCGCGGCACTCTCCTCGCCTCGTCGCTGCAACGTCGACGCCAACAAGTACGCCTGCCGACACGCATCGATGCCGTTCTTGTGCTGCCACGCCAACGCCTTGCGGCACAGGTCTTCGAGCTCGGCGAGATCGACATCCTCTCGCGCGTGCAGCGCGGTTGCCAGCAACCACGCCGCCCAATGCATCTCCGGGTCGATCTTCAGGAGGCGGCGGAAGTCTTCAATCGCACCGTCGATGTCGCCCTTCTTCGAGCGCTGCAAGCCGCGGGCCTCGAGGCGACCCCAAGCCAGCTTCAGCTGCCGCTCAATCGATCCGCGGTCAAAGTCCTTCGGCGCGACTTCGAGACAGCGCAGCCACGCGTCCGTAGCGCGTTCCTCTTGTTTGTTCATGAACGCCGCAAAGCCGAGCGCCGCCAGGCTGCGGGTCAACTGCTGGCGCGCATCATCAAACGTCGGCAGCAACTCGAACGCGATTTCCAGGTGGCGAACGGCCGTCGCAAACTTCTTCTCTTCATGCGCCAGGCGACCGAGCACGAGGTGCGCCTTGGTTTCATCGGCGTTGTAGCGCAAGGCATCGCCGACCAGCTTGCGCACGGTTGCACGCTGCGACTGATCCGACAACAGCGTGTAGGCGCGACCGATCAGCAGGTTGGCCAGAACTCTGCCCGAATCCTTGTCGTCGGGTTCGAGCTGCATGTAGGCCGACAAGTATCGCTCGGCTTCCCCGAGTCGATTCAACCCGACCAACGACAGTGCCAATTCTTGCAGCAGGCGTGGATCGCGGCGATTCTGCCAACCATCCTGCGCGTACTTCAGCGCGGGCTCATACATGCCCTTCTCGCGCAGCATGCGGGCCGCGGACAACCAAGAGGTAACCACATCGGGTCGCAGTTTGGTGGCCTTGATGAAGCAACGCAGCGCGGCCGTCGTGTTGTCGCGGGCCTGATTCCACAGGGCCTGCGCCAACCAGAGCCCGTGGTGATCTTGGTGCAGTTCGATGGCCGCGGCCAAGGTCTCGTCCGCCGCGAGACCGCGCGGATCATCCTTGGCAAGCCGCGGCGCCTGGCCAGCATCCGCCAACGCCAGCAACTCGCTGCGCAGCCCGGCCAGATCGCGCATCGCCTGGAACGCAATCACGTCGGGTGACTCCGGAGCCTGAGCTTTGACCGCCGCGAGCACCTCGTCGGCGGCGGTTTCATTGCCACTGAGTTGCAGCGGCTCAAACGCCTCGATCCGGACCTGCAACAAGTCCGCCGATGCGAGCGCGATGCGCGGAGCGGCCTGCTCACGATCGAGCTGCGCCTGCGCGGCGGCAATCGCAGCCATCGCATTGGCGGCTGCCCCCTTGTAGTCCGCTCGCCCCATCTGCAACGGCAACAGCTTGCGGCGCGCGCGCAGTTCGTGGATCGGATAGCGCGCCGCAGTGATCGCTGCCTGCAAGTGGCGTTCGTAGTCTGCAACCGGCAATTCGCGACGGCCGCGCACGGCAGCATTCCAAACCGCTATGGCGCGATTGTAGTGCGCCACCGCATTCGCTTCGTCGACCTCGATGCTCGACTCCCACAGCGTTGCTTCGTCTTGGAAGTCGTGCGCGCGGCTGCCCGCGAGCCAGATCAGCGGCAACGTCAACGCCGCCGCCAACCAAGGTCCACGCCGATGCAGCAACGCCAAAAGCGCAACCACCGCGAGCGCGAGGCCCGGCACCGCGAGGTAGAGGTAGCGATCCGCGGCCGCAATCGAGGACGCCGGAAACGCGGTATTGAACGGCAACAACGCCACGACGAACGTCAGCAAGCCAGCCGCCAGCGCACGCGTCGATCGCCAGAACCAGAGCACGGCACCACAAACGACGAACGCACTGATCGCAATCACACCAGGCAACCACTGCTCGCGGAACACCTGCAGCGTGTCGACTTCGGGATAGAGAACGTTCAACTCGGTCGGCCAGACGGCCGTCTTCAAGTAGTGCCAGAATGCCCCGGGAACTTGCTGCAATCGCTGCATCGTGTCCGCGGCGACCAAGGTGCCTTGGGCCGCCGCAACACTTTGGTGATAGAGCGCGATCGGAACCGTCACCGCAAACAGCACGAGTGGCGCCAACCAGCGCGAGCGCGGCCCCTGACTCCACAAGACGACGCCAACCGACAACAACGGCAAGACTACCGACGTCGCGTTGCTGAACATCGCTGCCGCCGACAACACGATCAACACAACCGCGCGCCAAAGCGAGGGCCGGTGCGCAAACCGCACGGTCTGATAGAGCGCCGCAAAGGTGAACAAGCCGGACAGCACATACTTCCTGCTGCTCACCCACGCGACCGATTCACACAGACTGGGATGCACAACAAACAACGCAGCCGCGATGTGTGCAACGACCCGCGAGACACCAAGCTGCAACAGCAACCGCGCCAACATCACGCCGGCCAGTCCATGCAACAACAGCGCGTGCACGTGCGGCAACAGCGACGAACCTTCGCCAAGTTTGTAGTCGAACCACAACGACAGGTGCGCAACCGGCAAGTAGGCGTTCGCAATCGGCTGCGTCGCAACCGTCTGGAAGCCCGCTACGAACTCCGGGTTGTCAGGGCCGAAGTAGAACGCGTCGTCGAACATCAACAGATCGGCGCCGAGCGCCGCCGGCAGATACACCAGCATCGCCAAGCCCAACATGATGGCAAAGCTCTGCCAACGTGGCGACGCCGTCGCAGCAACCAGCGCAAACTGCTTCTTCTGCAAGTCGTGAACGAAGTCAATCATTTAGCTTTCGACCACAAGCAAACCAACTGACGACAGAAGGTTATGGGTATCGCTTGTTTGGGGTATCACCGGGAGGGTCAGCAGTTTCGATACTTGGAACGACCAAACTTGTGAAGGGCGACGCGGACGGTGTCTCGCGCCAGCCGACAAGTGAAGCTGATTCTCGCAAGGGAATTGCGCCCGTCGCAGCGGGTTACCGCCACCACGTCATCACGGGTCCAAAGCGGAACAACCAGGATCAGACCGGCGCGCAACGATACCGCCACTGCGACTCGCCAAAAGGCCCAAGTCACCCTGAGGAAGAACTACCGGGGCCGACCTCCGCACTCCTCATCGCCAAGCAGGTCGATCGCATCCTGACCGGCGAAACAAGCTGGGCCGTGGCCGGAACTGCTGCAACCAGGAGCCCGCGTGACCGCGAGCCACGCCCTAGCGCGTGCCGCGCATGTGCACGTGGGTCGTCTCTGCCTCGAGAGCCACGCGACGCTCGATCGCTGTGCCGGCGGCGATCACGACCGCAGTCGTTTCGGCGGGGACTTGCAGCAGCATCGGACGATTGACGACCTCCCGGTCCGTCGTGCGGCTGGCGCCCCCCTGCCAGATCGCGAACTCCAGGTTGCTGCCGTCCGCCGCGATGCAGGTAATGGTCAATCCGGGCGCGTTCGCCCGTGGCAATAGTCGCAGCCAACGCCCCCCGCCCGACATGGTCAGCGTCACTTCGGCGTCGGCAAGGATTGCTTCGAGTGGCATCACCGCCCGCCGCCCGTTGGCATCCTGAGCGACCAACACACCGGCACCGCGCGGCACCGAGGCCAGTTCGAAACGACCCTCGGCATCTACGCCGACGTTGCGACCGGTGTCCTCCCACATCGTGCCGCCACCGCTGGTCACGTAGGTGCACCACGCAACTCCGACTCGAACGTTGGTGGCAGGCTTACCGTCCGACTCCATGCAACGCCCGATCAACGTGCGGCCGCGAGCAGACTCGGGCAACTGCACGACCAGGTCGCCTTGGCCAGGCGTGAACGGGCCTGCCAGATGCACGAAGCCAGTGCTCGGGTTCCACAACCGAATCCGGTAGGGACGATCGTTGAGCCCGGTCAGCGCGAAGCGGCCGGCGTCGTCGGTTGCAATCGAACGCTTGCGATCGCCGGTGCGGGCCTCCACCGAAGTGAAGGAGTAGCCCAGCAGCGTTGGGTCGACGAGATTCATGCCGTAGCCCACGGCGGGATTGCCGCCTGGTTCGAGCACGACGCCGCGCAGCTGACGGCTCGGCGCTGCCAGGCGGATCCGCAGCCGGCGACCGCTGTTCGGATCGTCGCGCAGTCGCCTGCCAAAGCCGGTTGCTTGATAGGCCTGGAGGCCAGTCGCCACCACCGACAGCGGCGCATCGTCGTCGACATTGTCGAGCTGGACTCGGAACTGCCCGCCCGCATCGGTGCGAACGCCGGTCCTGCCGATCGCGACCAGCGCGTTGGCAATCGGCTGCTCGTTGCGATCGACAACGGTGCCATCGACGAGCAGACGCTGTTGTTCGTCGATTGGCCACAACAGCACATCAAAGTTGCTGCTGTCTTGCGCCGGTACCGGCAACACTGCAGTTGCGTAGCCTTTGGCCCGGACACGTAGCAACACGCCCTGGCTGGTTGGAACCTGACGCAGGGCGAAGCTACCGGTGGCCTTGGCAGACCGCATCTCGGGAAAGCTCACCGCGGTGCATTCGTCAGCTGAGCCCTGCAGCACGCGAGAGACATCTATGCTGATAAAGGCACTGCCGATGCCGTTGCCGCTCGGGTCAACAACCCTGCCACGGACTTGCACCGCGCGCTCTCCGATGAAGGCACCTGCGTCGGTCTTTGGTCGCGCAATCAGAGCCCAACCGGACTCGACGAGTTCGACTTCCTTGATGGCGACCGGTTCGCGTTCTGCAAACTGGAACAAGCCATTGGCATCCGTCACCACCTCCTGGTCCGGCAATGCCATACCAAGGATCGTCGCGCGCCATTGTTCCGGCTGGTGGCGCTGGGCGAAGAACTGACCAGCCTTCTCGCTGTCCTCCTGCAATCGCAGCACGTTGCTCGGAGTCAGCCGAAGGCTTTCGCGTGGACCAGAGATCCAGCCGCCATCGCCTCCCTGCCATCGAACGCTCTGGGGGCCGAGCAAGCGCATGCGAACTTGTGCAATCGGACGCTGCATGGCATCGAGCAATCGGTGGCCCACGATTGCCGGAGCGGTCTCCGGCGGGCTCGCCACGACCTGGATGCGATTCGCTGGCGGTGCTACTTGACGAGCGACCGGATCGCTTGCGGATTGCTCAGACCCGGCATCGCCGAACGATCCAGATGCGGCGAGCACCGAGGAATCCGTTGGCGACGTTGTCCGAGTTTCGGGTGGCGATACGAGCCGCCACGCAATGAGGCAGATGGTGGCAGCGAGGGCTACAGCTACGAACTTCTTCATGAGGATTCCTGATGCAGTTGTCAGGACCACGCGTCCCGCCGTGCTGCCAACCTGGCGACGAGCCAGCGGCAGTACGGCAGCCACCCAAGCGGCTTGCTGGCCGAAGCGCTGTTCGAGGCGTTCGCGCAGTTGCGCTAGGCCACGAGTCAGTCGGCTGCGGGCCGTGTTCTTCGGCACCCCCATGCGTTCGGCTACCGCTTCGATCGAAAGGTCTTCGAAGTAGCGCAACGTAATCGTCGTTCGATACGGCTCTGCCAGCCGCAACACCTCGTTGGCCAGGTCACGATGGGTCTCGACGTTCGCCACGGTCTCCGAGACCGGTGGCGTCATTGGCTCCGGCGCCGACAGCGCTTCGCGGCGAGTGCGTCGCACGTGCGTACGCCGATCTCGCGAAGCACTCCGTCGCAGCACTCGACTGAGCCAGCCACGGGCGTGATCGGCATGTTGCGGCGGCGAAGCGATCGCTGCCGTGAGCGCTTCTTGCGCTGCATCCGAGGCGGCTTGCTCGTCCTTGATCAACGATCTGGCGAGCCGCGTGACAAAGTCAACGTGCTCGACCATCCAGTCGCTCGGCAGGGGGTTGGGTAACGGGTCCTTGGTCACAGCCTGCTAATGCCCGTGCGGGTGTACTCGGACGCAACGAGCTTCAAGAAAACCAATCGCTTGGCTGCCAGTTTCGCAGCAGCCCAATGCAACCTTAGCCGCAAGCGAGATCTGCGTCGTGCTTGCAGTGGCCAACCACTCCGGAAACCGAGTTCTAGCCCCGCCGGACCTGCTTCTTGCCGAGCTCTACGTGACGAGTGCTGGGGTAAGTCCCAATGCCTTGTCCAGCGTGAAGCTCACACACGTGCCCCCCAACTCGGATGCGGCGATTCGCATTTCGCCGCCACCGCGCTTGACGATCTTTTGGCAGATCGCCAGTCCCATTCCGGAGCCCGGAATGTCCGCCTCTCGGTGCAAACGGAACAACAGCTTGAACGCCTCGCCGCGGTGCTTCTCGGGAATGCCTATGCCGTTGTCATCGACGCAGAACTCCCAGCGGTCTTCATGTTCTTGCGCGTGAACCGAGATCACTGGGTCACTCGCCGACCGGTATTTGAGCGAGTTGCCGATGAGGTTGTGGAAGACGAGCGTCAGCATCTCCGGAAAGAACTGTAGCGAAGGGAACGACCCCGTCACCTCGACGCGAGCTGCTTGTGCCTGTATCTCATCCTTCAGATCGTCTTCGGCACGCTCGAGGCACTTCCGGACATCGCATGCCACTGCAGCCTCCGCGCGACCGACACTGAAGAAGGATCGCAAGTCTGTCAGAAGCCTGTCGGCGTGGACCGCGGAGTCTGCCATGAATTGCAGGCACTCTGCAGTGTCGGCAGTGGGGTCTTCTTGCAGAAGGTCGCAGAAGCTCTTGATGCGCCGAATGGGCCCCGCCAGGTCGTGCGACAGCGAATGCACGAACGCATCGAGCACCGTGTTGCGATTCTCAAGTTGCTTGGCGCTTTCCTCCAACGCTTGCCCAATGGCGGTAAGCTCCATCTCGTCCACGACCACCGCGGCCAGCGTCCTTAGCAGGGTTTCTTCGCTCGCCGTGAGTGTTCGCGGCTGCCTGTCGATGGCGCACAGCGTTCCGACCCGGTGACCACTCGACGTCACCAAAGGAGAGCCAGCGTAGAAACGGATGTCGGGATCGCTTGCCACCAACGGATTGTCGGAGAAGCGCTCGTCCATCAGCGCGTTTTCGATGACCAAGGTCTCATCCGAGTGGATCGCATGCGCGCAGAACGCCAGTTCCCGCGGGGTCTCTTTGGCGTCGAGTCCAACAGCCGCTTTGAACCACTGCCGGTGCGCGTCAACCAGGGAAACCAGGGCAATGGGCACGCCGAGTTGTTCCGACACCAATCGGACCAGGCGATCAAAGCGTTCTTCCGGCGGGGTATCGAGGATGCCATAGCCTCGAAGGATCGAGAGACGGTCGGCCTCGTTTTCGGGGAGTTCTGCAGGAATCATGTTTGATGACGCGCCAGGGGTTGCGTTTCGATCGCCGACTGCAGTCGATCGACCTCGGCTATGCCCAAGGGCTTCACCAAGTAGTCGAACGACCACCGCGTGCGTGATTGCCAATGTCCACGACGCGATGGCTGTTTGCTCAATGGGGTAGGAGCTACGTTGAGCCTTCGACGCAACAACGGGTCAAACTTGAGAGTTTGGGGACCTGCAGGCGGGCCTTCAGCTGGCAAGCTGCAGACCCTGACCACGCCAGCCATCTGACGGCTGTGCCGCTGTTCGCTTGTCTTCCGCGCGCCTCGCGGCAAGCTGATGCCGTGCATTCCGCCAGGCACCTGAACTCACGCGCGCAAGACGTCGCGCAATCCCTGCGTCGACGCGGCCGCGAAGTGTGGCCGCTGATCCGACGCAACGCCGATCTGGGTCAAGTGGTCACGGTGCACCGCGACCTGCCAGACGTGCGCACCGAAACCGCTAACTGGCGGGCCGGCGAACCGATCTTCTTGCCAGCGGTGCTCGGCGACGCAACGACCCGGTTTGCCGCCGAGATCGACGCGTCCCTGCGCATGTTCGATCGGCTGCGTGATGGCGGCGAGTTCTTGCCCGAGATCGACGCGCGCCTCGCAGACGACCTGAACTTTCGCTACGCCGGCAGCACCGTCGACCAAGAAGACCCGCGCGAAGTCGAGCGGCTGTTTGTCGACGCTGAGATCGAAGGCGTTGTGCAGGCCGAAGACCTGTGGGCCAAGCTGGCGTGGATCACGGCCGAAGATCCGACCGACGAGTCGCTGCGCATCCGCTTCTCCAACGGCCTCGACCAGCTCGAAGAATGGATGCTGACCAGCGACCTGACGGCCAGCTGGGTCGACCAATTCGCCCTGCGTGCGTTCCCCGAGTGCGAAGCCGTGCTGAGGTGCAAACCCCTGCGAGAGCGCTTGGATCGGCTGATTGCGCGCCCTCACCGCCTTTCGGAGCGCATCATCTACAACAACGCCCCGAACGGCGGCGCGATCTTCCACCACGACGCCGAGCCATCGCAGCTCGGGGTTGTATTCACCCAACTCGAAGGTCGCACGGCGTGGTTCACGCTCGGCAAGCGCCGACTCGCGAAGCTGCTGGTGCGCTTCGGCATGCGCAGTGAGCACCGCGCGATGACCGCACTCAACGCCGCCGACGACCGGGGCCTGCTTGAGATTCTCAACCGCGACGCAGACTTTGCCGCGCTGCTCGCAGCACATGGCGCCCTGTTCTTGTTGCAGGCGGGCGACAGCATCCTGTTGCCGACGGCCGGCTTTGACGACACCGCCTGGCACAGCGTGCTCGCGGTCGGCGACCAGCCGAGCATCGCGCATTCGTATGGAATTTTTGGTCGCCAGGACGACTACCAACTCGGCGGCGACCCGTGGCTGACGCGGCAGCCTGACGAGTAGGCCAAGAACCACATGTGGCGTGGCCTCGCCGAGGCCCGGGGAGTACAAGGTCGTGAATGGCTGAGTCCGGCGATGCAATGCGACACCTCGAACGGCACCTTGAGCAATGGTTGCTGGCGTACGGTTCGGACCTCGCGATCCCCGCGGGAACCGCATTACCCCGGGCTACGCCAGATCCTGCCCTGGCGCCGGAGCCTGCGGCTGAGACCCCGGCGGCACACGCTGATCGTGCAGACACCCCGGTGACGGCCACGCCGCACCCCGCGGCACCGGGTCGCCCCCGAACCACTCAACCAGCAGACGATTCGGCAGAAGCCAAGCAATCACCCACAGTTACCGCGCTGCGCGCGCTTCGTGCCGAGGTCCTGGCCTGCACCAAGTGCAAGCTGCACAGCGGCCGCCAACACGCGGTCTTTGGCGAGGGCAGCGCCGAGGCGCGGGTCATGTTCATTGGCGAAGCCCCCGGCGCCCGCGAGGACGAATCCGGCCGCCCATTCGTCGGACCAGCCGGCCAGCTGCTCGAACGCATCCTCGAAGCTGCCATGGGGTTACAGCGCTCCGAAGTGTTCATCGCGAACCTTAACAAGTGCCGTCCGCCGGGCAATCGCGCGCCGGAAGCCGACGAAGTGGCCGCCTGTCTACCGTATCTCAAGCAGCAGGTTGAACTTGTGAAGCCCGAGGTGCTGGTTTGCCTCGGCCGGACCGCCGCCCAGAACCTGCTCGGATCGACCGAATCGCTGTCGTCGATGCGACGCAAGCAGCACTCCTACAACGGGGTTCCCGTGGTCGTAACCTGGCACCCTGCCTACCTGCTGCGCGAGCCATCGAAGAAGCGCGAGACCTGGGATGACATCAAACGGGTCAATCAGCTACTCGGTCGACCAGAAGTCCCCCCGCCAAAGGGCTAGTCGTCGGGCACATCTCTTTCCGCAAAGTCGTCGGGAAGGGATTGTTGCAACCTTGACCACTCTCTCGATCATCGATAGGGTCCCGCGTCCCTCAAGCCTCTTTGCGTCCCCGAGGAGGTCAGGGCTCACCCGGAGTAACGGTCGTTGTTTCTCTCTCTCCCCCGCCCTGTGGCATGCAGGAACGGATGCGAGAAGCAGCGCACGCCAATCTGAGTGAGAGCTCTTTGTGCCGTTGGTTTGGATCGTTTGCCGCACGTGATGGTGAACGCTCCATGTCCCTCCAGCGGCGCCCAGCCCCCTCTCCCATCGTTCGCCACCTTTGCAGGCATTCAGCATGATTAAGGTTCAGACCCTGCGCTTGCGCGGCTTCTGTGCGTCCTCTTTGCTCGCCGCGTCGTCCCTGCTGGCTCTCGCCAGTTGCTCGGGCACGCCGACGGACTTCGTAGACGTACAAACCGGTTCCCCCGACGGCACCCCGTTGACTAACTCGAATATCGAGAATGGCAACACCACTTCTTCTGTTCAGGGTCAAGACCCGCAGGGACGTGCCGCCGTCGTCAAGCAAGCTTTGGAAAACGCGCGCCGTTCGCTCGGCCTGCGTCTCTTCGAAGACGCCCGGAACGAAGCTGCCTACGCTCTCGAGCTCGACACCAACAACACCGAAGCACGCGACATCCTGCGTCGCTGCCGTCAGATCCTCGGCGAAGAAACGATGCCTGCCGGCAACACGTTTGAAGGCCTGTTGATCACGACGCGTGTTGCCCAAGAACGCGAGCGCGCGCTGGTCAACAACGACCTCGCCCTCGGTCGCGCCGAGATGGACCTCGGCGAATACGGCCGCGCCATCGATCGCTTCGAGCGCGCCTTGACCGCCCTGAACTTCTCGACGTTCGTGCAGCCCAACGATCCGCTGCGCAACGAAACGAAGCTCCTGCTGCAGCAAGCTCAAGATGCGAAGCGCAACGCCACGCGCACCGAGCTGCAAAACGCCAAGAACGCTTCCGAAGCCGAACTGGCGCGCATCGCTCGCGATCGCGACATCGCCCGTGAGCTGAGCGTCGAGCGTCTGCTCGAAGCCGCGAACGTCAAGTTCCAGAACGGTGAGTACGCCGACTCGGTCGACCTGGTCGACCAAGCCCTGCGCCTCGACCCGATCAACCCGACGGCCACGGGCCTGCGTGATCTCGCCGATCGCGCCCGCCACAACGCCACCATGGACATCAACCGGGAGCGCTGGCGCACCGAGTGGAACAAGACGTTCATGGAACTGCAGCACAGCACCGTGCCGCAGACCGAGACGGTTGTGTTTGATCCGTCCCGCTGGGCGATGGTCAGCAAGCGCAAGCCGGCCAGCTACACGCAAGCGACCGAGCTTGAGTCGCCGGCCAACCAGGCGATCATGAAGCTGCTCGAAGACACCGTGCTCGAGCACAACTTCGCCAGCGCAACGGTCCAAGACTGGGCCAACTACTACGCGCAAGTGACCGGCGTGACGTTCTTCGTCGCGCAGGACGTCAAGGATCTCGATGCCGAGACCACGACGCTCGACGAGTTCCGCCTGTCGCGCCGTTCGGTCGCCAATGCACTCAAGGCCATCCAGTCGCAGACTGGCGTCGCCTACAAGATCCAAGACGGTCTGGTGCAACTGGTCACGCCGGAAAACGCCATCGGCAAGCTGGTCCTGCAACCGTTCAACGTCACCGAACTGGTGACGGGCGTGCAAGGCAAGCCGGGTCCCGACCTGCGCCTCAAGGTGCCGGGCGATGACAACCCGCTGTTTCCCGAGATCGACGAAGATCCAACCCCGTCGGTTGTCGACGACAGCCGCCTGATCGAGCTGATCCAAGCATCGATCGCCACCGACAAGTGGGAAGGCGCGCCGTTCACGATGACCTACCAGCAGGGCGTGCTCTACGTCCGCGCGGACGGTGACACGATCCAAGCAGTCGGCGACCTGATCAACGAACTGCGCCGCCACGTCGGCATCCAGATCGACATCGAAGCTCGTTTCCTGAGCGTCGAAGACAGCTTCCTCGAAGACGTCGGCATCGACCTTCGCGGCCTGGGCAACCAGAGCGCGCAAGGCCTCGCCGGTCGCGGCCTAGAGAAGAAGGGCGATCGCGCCAACGCTGGCTTCGATGACTTCGGCCCACGCCAGCAGCAGAACGCCGCGGTTCCGGGCAACGTCGGCACCGGCACCGAGCCGGGCATCTTCTTCAACGATGGCGAAGATGGCGACGCGATGGCTCGCGTCGAGAACCTGTTCAACTCGACGCTGGGCGGCCGCAACAACGGCCTCACCAACGCCGGTGGCTTCTCGTTGCAATACGCCTTCCTCGACGACACCGAAGTCGAAGTTGTGCTGCGCGCCGTCAGCAAGCAAGAGCGTTCGGAGCAGATCGAAGCCCCGCGTTTGTTGGTCTACAACAACACCCGCGCCTCGATGCACTTCCTGCGCAACATCAGCTACATCCGCGACTTCGAAGTCGAAATCGCGCAGGCAGCTGCGGTGGCCAACCCGGTCATCGGCACGGTGCACGATGGTGTCGCCCTCGACGTTCGCCCGGTTGTCGATAGCGACCTGCGATTCATCACGATGGAGCTCCGCCCCACCGTCATGACGCTGCAGTTGCCAATCCCGACCTTCACGACGACGCTCGGTGTCGGCCAGCCCATCTCGATCCAGCTGCCGGAAGTCACCCTGCAACGTGTCCGCACGACGGTCACGATGCCGGATGGCGGCACCATGATGCTCGGCGGCATGCGCCTCGTAGAGCGTCAGAACCTGCGTTCGACGGTCCCGCTTCTCGGCAGCCTGCCGGGCCTGAGCTGGCTCTTCAGCCGCAACGGCACCTCAGTCCAGAACCGCAAGATGCTGATCCTCATCCGCAGCAAGATCGTGCTGATGGAAGAGCTTGAGCCGGATCCCAAGTCGCTGCCGATCGACGACATGATCTCGATGCGCTAGTCGCAGCCAGATCAGATCCAGTTTGATCAAGCGAAGGCTGATCAAACGAAGGCGGATCAAACGAAGGCGGCCGGCTATTAGCCGGCCGCTTTCGGTTTTGCGCGGCGGTTCCGACCCCGGTTTCGCCCGGCAATCCCCGCCCCCACCCGCTCCAGCATCGCCTTCGACTACCGGCGACGAGCGCGCGCCGGCCGACGCAAACCGCCTGCAACAGCGGCTCTGCGTAAGGATCCGGACGGCGACAGGGCGTGCCCGGAGTCGCCGTTCCCGCCAAACCATTCGCGGCGCAACGAACGCGCACCTTGGATCACATGAACCCGTCGCTATACTCCCCCGTTCGACCCCCTGAGCGGAGCGCGGTTCAGTCCCCTACCCCCGCACTCCGATCGCGACTTCGGCACCGTCTCCCCTCGTCGGTACCGCTGTCCAACATCCAATTTCGGTTCTGCATTTTCTGCGGTCCATATATCGGAGTCTGTCTGTGATCAGCCTTCCCGTGCGCCTCAACGGCGTCAAGAGCGCAGCTATCGCGCTTGCCCTAGTCTCGATATCCCCAGCCCTGTTCGCTCAGGACCTGGTTCGCGAGATCAACTTCGTTCGCGCCCTCGCCAAAGAGATGAGGTTCATCGAGTTGGCGAAGTCCGAAGCGGACCGACTCGCGACGACCTTCCGCGGCGCTGGCGACCAAGATCGCATCGCGCAACTGTCGGTCGAGGTCGCCTACTACGGTGCCCGTTCGCGCAGCGATCGAACCTTGCAGCGCACGCTGTTCAAGGAGACCGTCGAGAAGTCACAAGAGTTGATCGATCGTTCAACGGACTCGGAGGTCAAGCTGCAGGCCCAGCAGACGCTCGCCAACGCATCGCAAGACTTCGGCCAGTTCTTGATCGAAGAGCTCGAAATCGCGCGCGACAAGAACCCGGAGACGGTTCCCGATCTGCAGAAGGAAACCGTCGACGTGCTGAAGGCGGGCCAAGAAGCCTGTGCCGCGGTCATGTCGGCGCTGTCTTCGCAGCGCGAAGATGAGCAGAAGAACATCGAGCACGGCCTGATGTGGATGAAGGGCGCCGTGCTGAAGCGCGAGCAAGCCCGGGCCGACAAGGAGAATCGCAGTGTGCTCGTCGAGCGCGCCATCGAAGATCTCGAAGAGATGGTCCTCGACTATGGCGAAGAGTCGGCACTCGGCCTGCGTGGTCTGTTCGAGATCGCCCAGTGCTACGAAGTGATGAACGAGATGGACGAAGCCATCACGTGGTACACCGACACGATCGACTCAATCACGATTTCGCTGAACGCGGCCCTCGAGGGCAAGCTGGAGCTCAGCGGCGAAATGCAGCAGTTCCTGTTCGGCATGATGCAGGAAGTCTACGTGCGCGCTGGTGAGACCATGGCGCGCGAAGGTGCCGAAGGCACCGACAAGCTGTTCGCCGACTTCCGCGCCAACATCACCAAGTTTGGCGAAGAGGGACTCAGTGTCTTTGAAATCGTCAGCGACACCTACGGCCACCTGATGCTGCTCGCCGAAGCCCGCCACAAGGCCGAGTCCGGCGACGCGACCAAGGTGCAAGAGGCGCTCGCGATGACGCAGCGCATCAACGACAAGCACCCGGCCGACTACGTCGGAGTGCGCGCCAAGGCCGTGCTCAGCGACATCCTCTCGGTGCAGAAGGGTCTGGTGTCCGGCACCCTGCTGTTTGAAGTCGGCAAGGGTGACCTGCAAAAGGCGAAGTACGAATCCGCCATCCAAGGTCTGCGTTCGGCGATCGCCACCATGACCCCCGCCGAAAGCGCGGAGCTCGGCCTCGACGCCCACCGCATGCTTGGGGACGCCTACCGTCGCACCGACCGCAGCCTCGAGGCGATCATCGCACTCAGCAACGGACTGACGCAGTTCGGCAAGAAGGGCGAAGAAACCGACCCGATGGTGACGGTGAGTAGCGACGTCGCCGACACGCTCGATCGCACCGTTTCGTCGCACAAGCGCCTGACCAAGAACGACCCGTTCTTCGACCCGTTCTGGGACACCGCAGTGCAATTGGCAGCCAAGTTCAGCACTGGCGGCGCCAACAAGCTCGCTCGCAAATCGGGCTTTGCACACTTCAACAACAAGGAGTTCGCGGAAGCCGCAGCCGAGCTGGCCAAGGTCACCAAGGACTACGTCTACTACGAGCAGGCCCGCGTTCGCATGGCGCGCGCGCAAATGTCGATGGGCGACTTCGCCGCGGCCCGCAAGACGATCGCCGAATACCGGAAGTACGTTTCGGACACGGTGCTCGGTGCGCGCGACAGCAACAAGCTGACGGTCCGCAAGGCCGCTTTGGCTGCCGCCGCCTACAACGACGTGCAGATGGCCTACTTCGAGGCTCGCGGCCACTCGGAGTTCAAGCTCGAACGCAACCTCAAGAACTACGATGCCGCGATCAACGCCGTGCAGACGTTCCTGAGCAACTACGCCACTGACGGCGCCCTCTACGTGCCGCAAGTGCTCGCGTATCTCGGTCGCCTGCAGGTCGACACCGGCGCGCTGGCGCAGGCCGAGCAGGCCTACAACCAACTCAAGGCCAAGGACCAGGCCCGCGCTTCACGCCTCGCCAGTGAGATCTTCCAGGAGTACCAAAACCTGGTGAAGAGCCAGGTCGCGGAAGTCGACAAGGCCATCGCGGCCGGCAAGGCAGACTCCGAGCTACTGGAGGCACAAAGCGAAGTGGCTCAAGCGCGCAAGCAACTGACGGCGCTGGGCATGGACTACATCAACGGTTCGCCCAAGCCACAGCTCGCCATCCTCGTCGCCACCATGACGAACTGGGCCGAGCTGAAGGAATGGGCACGAGTCGATGAGGTCGCCAAGAAGACGTTGGCGCTCTACGGAGATGTCACTGCCGCTGCCGAGAAGCGCGTCGTCGACCAACTGGTTCGCCCGATGGTCGGCGAAGCCTTGCTGCAACAACGCCGCTTCCAAGAGGCCTACGACATGCTGGTCGCCGCCGAGAAGGCCAACCCGACGCAGTGGGATCTGAAGCGTCAGATCGCACGAGCTCTCGGCGGTTGGTTCGAGTTCTCCGAGACCGGCCAGTCCGTGCGCGTGCCGGGCCTGGATCGTCCGATTGAGGCCCACATGAAGTACTACGGCGACCCGGAAGGGGCCTACCGCATCTGGGCCACGCGTCCGGAGGTGAAGAAGTACAGCCTTGAGTGGTACGAGTTCATGTGGGAGGCGTACTGGTTTGCCAAGCAGGCCGGCACCAAGGATTCCAAGTTCAAGGACACCGCCGCATCCTTCTACCGTCTCGCCCAGAGCACGAACAACTTCGACTCCCTCAAGCAACACGGCATGAAGGGTGCCTTGCTGCACCGCTACTTCCGGTCCAACCGGTAGTCCCCACCCGCAACCAACACCAATCGATTCGACTACGATGCGCATCCTCACCCTGTTGTTGCCGGTGGCTTTCCTGCTGCCGGCTGCCTCCGCCCAAAAGATCAACGACGTCGTCCTGAAGAAGGATGGCTCCCGCGTTCGCGGCCTTGAGATCACTGAGTTCCTGCTCAGTGGTGTTCGCGGTACCCGCGGCTCCGATCCGTTTGAACTGCCCGCCCACCAGGTCATGGACATCGAGTGGAGCGACGTTCCCGAAGAGTTCCTCTCCGGGAAGGCGGCCATGCGACGCGGCGACTTCCAAGCCGCAGCCCAGCTGTTTGGTGCGGTCACCAGCGGCCGTCCGCTGGTCAAAGCCGACGCCGAGTTCTTCAAGATCAAGTCGGCCGTCGCTTCGATCGGCGCCGACAAGTCGGCCGCGGCAACCGCTGCCGAACATGCCAAGAGCTGGTTGAGCAGCAACGCCAACCACTGGCGCACGCCGGAAGCCTTGCTACTGGCTGGCCGCGCCGAACGCCTCGCCGGTACCGCTGGCACCGCGACGGCAACCCTCAAGGATCTCGAAGAACGCTCGATCACCGGCGGCTTCGGCGGCGTCTGGACCGCGCGTGCCAAGTACGAATTGGCCCTGACGCTGATCGCGGACGGCAAAGGCGCGCAGGCTCGCTCCCAGTTCAAGTCCGCCGGCAACGCAGCCAGCGACGCCCTCGCCACCGCGTCGACGACGGACAAGAGCAACCTGCAATCGATCGCGACGCTATCGCGCGTCGGCGAAGGCGAGACCTACCTGCTCGACAAGGACTACAAGAAGGCTGAGTCCTTCTTCCGTCAGCTCGCGGGTTCGAGCGAACCAGCTCTCGAGGCCGCTGGCCGTGCCGGCGAAGGTGAAGCCATCTTCCTCTCCGCCGCAGCGAGCAAATCGGCCAACGACCTGCGTCGTGCCCAACTTGCTCTGGCAAAGGCCAGCGTGCTCGATTCGAGCAACGGCGAAGCCTCCGCCAAGGCCAACTATTACCTGGGTCGCTGCCTGATGCTGCTCGGCCCGGAAAAGGAAGGCGACACGTTCAAGCAACGTGCCCAGGCCTACTTCGAGATCGTCTATTCGTCCTACCCGACAACCCGATGGGCCGGTCTGGCGAAGGCCGAGTCCCAGAAGTAGTCTCATTCCGAACCAACTCGACGTCGGCCAAGAACCCTTTTGGCAACCGTCGGCCAATCTGCTCTTCTAGACCGAAGAGCAGATTGTTTGCGCCGGGGGCTTCCCAGACCCGGCGCTGTCGCGCAAACTCCCCCACCCCTCTTTTTCGAACCCCATTCGAAACCGCCCCTCTCCCACCCTGTCCTCAGGGTTGCAGTTCCCATGATCTTCAAGCACGTGCCATTCGTTCGCGTCCTCGCTGTTTCCGCACCACTGGTCCTGGCGACCTCGCTGTTCGCCCAAGCCGTCCCGGAAGAGGACCAACCCAGTTTCCTCGCCGAAGTCTTCGACTATGAAAAGGCTGGCCCCATCGGCTACCTGATCATGTTGATGTCGGTCGTCGCCGTGGCACTGATCATCGAGAACTTCATGACGATCAAGCGCGAGAAGCTCGCGCCGCCAGATCTGCTCGACGAGTTGGAAGCGCTGTTCGACGGCGAGAACTTCCAAGACGCCGTCGAACTTTGCGAGCAAGAGAAGAACTACCTGACGAACGTCGTCGGCGCGGGCCTCTCCAAGCTCGGCCACTCGTTCGAGACGATGCAAACGTCGATCCGCGAGATGCAGACCGAGGAGTCGGTCAAGCTCTTCCAGAAGATCGGTTGGTTGTCGCTGATCTCGGCTATCGCGCCGATGATGGGTCTGTTCGGCACGGTGACGGGCATGTTCGTCACCTTCGGCAAGATCGCGTCATCCGGCGGTAACGTCTCCCCGGCCAAGCTGGCAGGCGGTATCAAGATGGCACTGATCACGACGATGCTCGGCCTGTCGGTCGCCATCCCAGTCGGTATCGCCTTCTTCACGTTGCGCAACCGCGTCATCAAGACGTCGACGGAGATCAACGCGATCACCGAAGACCTCTTCGAGCGCTTCCGCGCCAAGTAGTGCCCCGCGTTTTTTGGATTCGGGGCTGATCCGAACGGCGAGAACCACGTTCTCGCTACCTCGGACCCCCTCCCGCTAGGGTCGCGGCAACGCGGCACGCAACCGGAGACATTGCCACGTGAACATTGAAAGGATAGTTCAGGAAGAGATCGAGATGGACATGACGCCCATGATCGATTGCGTCTTCCTGTTAATGATCTTCTTCGTTCTGGTCATCGACCTGAGCCAGAAGAACCTCGAGGACTTGATCCTGCCGCGCGCAGAGTTCATGGAGCCGGACGAGTCGCCACCCGAAGGCCGCCCGATCATCAACGTGCTGCAAAACGGCACGGTGATCTACGGCGGAGACGTCTACTTCGACCCGACCGTGGACGGCAAGAACTACAAGAAGATCGCTGAGCTGCTGCTCAACATCCGACGGGACGGTCTTGCCAAGGAAACGCTCCACCTGGTCGAGAAGGACGGCCTGGCCGCCAAGGTCATCGACGACCCGATCCTGATTCGTGCAGACAAGTGGACCGAATGGCACTTTGTCGGCGAAGTCATGAAGCAGTGCAGCCAGCCGCAAATTGCGTTCTGGAAGGTGCAGCTCGCGCTTTCTGACCAGGACAAAGAAACCAACGAAAAGAACGAGAGTATCAAGTGACAGCTCTAGACGACGCACAAGAGGAGGCCAAGGCCGACATGACGCCGATGATCGACGTCGTGTTCTTGATGATCATCTTCTTCATCTGCATCGAGTTTAAGGTTCTCGAATCCAAGCTCGACGCATTCCTGCCGACCGACAAGGGTAGTCAAAGCACCGTTGTCGAGCCGGAAGAGCAGCTTTCGATCAAGATCCACGTCGAGAGCAAGGGTGTCCCCGGCTACAAGGCCCCCGGCCGCGCTGGGGTTCTCAACCCGGAAACCGAGCGCCCGTACCGCTTCGTGCTGAAGGGCCACCGCGTGCGCTACGAAGTTGGGCCGAAGCCGCTCAGCACGCTCCAACAGGTCAAGGCGGAGTTGGACCGGATCGCTGCGGACCCCATCAGCCAGATCCCAGACAAAAAGACCGGTGGCAAGAAGCTGATGTCCTGTGTCATCGAGGCCTACCCTGGCACCTACTACGAAGACGTCGCGAAGACCAACGACGCGGCCAACGCGGCTGGCTTCATCGAAGTCAACTTCGGTGGCGGTCTCGGCGAGGCCAAGTAGTAGCTAGCTCAGGCAGTCGCTGCTTCGGCAGGAACTGCCCAAAAACGACCCGGCCCGCTCCTCAGGGAGCAGGCCACAACGACAGGCTCGCTCCCCACGGAGCGGGCCTGTTGTGGTTTTGAGGCCTGTTGTGGGCTTCTGGCATGGGCCAAAGCTCGCGGCTGCAGATTCGGTTCGCCACTGCGAGAACAGCCAGTTTCCGGGGGATGGTCGCTGCGCGACATGGCGGCCAAGCACGCTCGATCCGGCCAGCGATCCAGCGCCATGCGAGATCAGCTCCCAAGCGATGCGCAAGCCCCCCCAAGTGGCGGTTTGCAGCAAAAACACCCCCAGCCGAAAGACTCGGGAAAACGAATGATCTTGCCGCCGGCACATCCCGAAAAACCGCTGGCACGACCTCGCACAGCCAGCTACCTTTTCGCCCCTTGCGACCGGTTCTCCCCCGTGTTGGTCAGTCGCAAGGAACGTCCGTATCGTCGACTCAAGTCCCTCTCGACCGGTCGCATGTGAAATGTCCCCTCCACATGCGGCGATGCCTCCACATCGTGTTTGTGCACCGATCGCTTGTCCCGACACCGCTAATGGACCCCACGGCCGTGGGATCCAATCGCATTCTGCTTACGCATCGAGCGTGAAACGATGGCATTCGAACATCCGCGCCTTCTCGCTGCTTCGCTGACTGTTGCCCTAGTCGGCACGTCATGCTCCACCCCGACCGATCCCTCCCCGGATGGATCGAACGGCAATCCACCAGTTGGTATCGAATCGCCGTCTGGCGGAACGTCCATGACCGGCGGAGCACCTTCCCAATCCCCCAACAACTCCCCCAACAACCAGGCCCAGGGTGGCCAAGGCACCGTCGCTGATCAGCGCCGCGACGCTTTGGTCAAGCACTGGCTCGAGAACGCTCGCAAGCTTCGCACTCGTGGCGAACTTGAAGCAGCGCAACTCGAACTACTCAAGGCCAAGGAGCTGGCACCGCGCAACGAAACCGTTCGCGCGCAGCTCGCCGCCGTACAAGCCGAACTAGGCCTGCCCACCGGCGTCGCCAAGGACTATGGCGACCAGGTCATGATCCTCCAGCGGATCTCCGAGGAACGCGCCCGCGCGACCGTGCAGAACCAACTGCAAACGGCTCAGCAGCGCATTGCCGACAAGGACTACGCTGGCGCCATCGACGAGCTTCGTCGTGCCGCGCTCGGTATCGAGATCAAGAACGATATCGACTGGATGGGCTTGCCCGCCAAAGTCCAGAGCGCCAAGGATGAAGCCGAGCGTCAATACGACGCCCAGCAGCGTGAAAGCCAGGCGTCGCAAAACGCGCAACTGGCCGACCAGCTGCGGCGCGAATACGAGCGCAACCAAGCCCAGAAGCGCGCCCGCGTCGACGGCTTGATCAAGCGTTCGCAAGTCGCCTTCGGCGCGCAACAGTTCGAACGCTCGCAAGACCACGCGCAACGCGCGCTGGACCTCGACCCGTCGAACCAACTGGCCTACGACATGCTCAACGCCGCCACCAAGGCAGCGCGCGACTCGGCCAACGACTCCTACTGGCGCGCCCGCGCCCTTGAGATCCGTAAGGTTCTCGAGGCCCACGAAGAGCTCAAGACGCCGCAAACCGAGATCCTGGTCATGGACCAAGAGATCTGGGCCAAGGCCAGTGGTCGTCGCAGCCGCCGCAGCGGCCCGAAGATGATGAGCCCGCAGGACGCGGCGCTGACGCAACAAGTCGAGACCGTCGGTGTTGGTCGCTTGACCTACACCGAGGAGACCGGTTCTTACCTGGACGTCGTCAAGAACCTCAGCCTGCTGACGGGTGTGCAAATCATCACGACGCCGGAAGCACGCACGGTCATCGAAGATGAGAGCCTCACGGTGGTCATCGAGCTGGCCGCGTCGATGACGCTGAAGGACTTCCTTAACCACATGGTCAAGCGCAGCGAGAACCTCGCGTGGACGATCAGGGATGGTGTTGTGGTCCTCGGCGACAAGTCGCAAGCCGCCGGCACGCTGCTGACCGAGATCTACTCCGTCAAGGACCTGATCTTCAAGCAGACGCAGTTCTTGCCGCCGACCATTCGCGACATCCCGAGCGAAGACGAAGGTGACGTCCCGCGTACTGGTGGCGAAGGCGACGACCCGATTGCCGGCATCGAGCTGGCCGACCTGGTCACGACCCTGCAAGACGCCACTGGCCCCGACTACTGGACGACCGACGGCGTCGAGATGAACCAAGAGGACTCGGGCCTGCTGTCCATCAAGGCCAGCCCCGAGATGCACGAGAAGCTCGCCAAGGTCCTCAACGACATGCGTCGCTTCCAGACGCCGATCGTGACGATCGACTCGAAGTTCTTGACCATCTCCCGCAACTTCCTGCAGGAGATCGGCATCGACATCCGCGGCCTCGGTGGCTCGGGCAACAAGGGCGACACCGTCTCCCTCGACGACGTCACCAACGGCCTGGTCAACAACGCTTCGCGCGGCCAGGACAACGGCGGCACCGGCGACCCGGCGGCCAACCCGTTGGCGGGTGCGTTCTTCAACGACGGTAGCGATGGTGACATCCGCGCCCGTTCGGAGAACTACTTCCTCAACGACCTGGGCAAGGTGCTCAGCCCAACCGGTGGTTTGACCGCTGGCTGGACGCTGATCGACGACACCCAACTGAACCTGATCCTGCGCGCCGTCGAAAAGCGTCAGGACGGCGAAGTCGTCAACAGCCAGATCCTGTCGGTTGTCAACCGCGGTCGTGGCCACGTTGCCGTCATCAACCAGACGGCCTACGTCCGTGACTTCGACGTCGAAGTTGCCCAGGCGGCGTTCATCGCCGACCCGAAGGTCGACGTCATCCAGGACGGCATCGTGCTCGACGTGCAACCGGTCATCATGAACGACCGGAAGTACATCGTGCTCAACCTCAACCCGACGGTTGCCGAACTGCAGCGCCCGATCCCGACGTTCACGACGTCGCTCGCTGGCTCGACCCTGCCGGTCACGGTGCAGCTGCCGAACCTGACGGTCACGAACTTCTCGACGACCGTGCGCGTTCCAGATGGCGGCACGGTGCTGCTTGGCGGCCTGCGCCAGGTCCTGACGCGTGAGCGTCGCGCCGAGATCCCCCTGCTGTCGCGCTTGCCGCTGATCTCCTTCCTGTTCAAGCAGGAAGGCTCGGCCGACGAGAACCGCAGCCTGATGGTCATGGTTCGCGCCCAGATCACCGACGTGATCGACCAAGCCGGCAACTAAGCCGGCGAAACCGACAACCGAGCGGCTACCC
>TARA_R110002072_G_scaffold13418_7_pt1 | contig 42636 bp, 35 predicted proteins | sample TARA_R110002072 | Tara Oceans TARA_R110002072 (sample SAMEA4397118) | marine metagenome | biome: Polar Biome; feature: [SRF] surface water layer (ENVO:00010504); material: water (ENVO:00002006), including particulate matter (ENVO:01000060) such as... | depth 5 m
ATGAGATCTCGAATTCAATTTGAATCGCGGGTCAAATTGAATTCGAGGCAGCCTAATCTGTAGGTTGCCTAGGGTAGGTCGAGGCGCTTGAGTAGCCGAGAAAAATTACCTCGATCTAAACCCAGTGAACGCGCGGTTGCCGCTTTGTTTTGATCATAGGTATGCAACCTGCTCGCCACCAGATCACGCTGATATTCATCGAGTGCATCTTTCAGTGAGGGTTCTGGTTCAAGCTTTTGGCCTGCTTCCGAGTGTTGTTCGGTGCTTGTGCTCGCAATAAACCCGAGGTGATTGATCTGTAGTTCAATAATGCTCTCATGGGCTTGATCCGAGCTTAAGGCTCGAATAATGCCGCGGGATAAGGTGTGCTCGAGTTCTCGGATATTGCCGGGCCATGGGGAGTTTTTCAGCCAATTTCTGGCGCTGGGAGAAAGACGAACCCCCGCTAATCCCAATCGACGTTTGTTCCTTTCTAGAAAGTATCCCGCCAGCGCAATAATGTCCTCACTCCTATCACGAAGGGGCGGTACAACCAGAGGGTAGACACTTAAACGATGGTATAGGTCGGCGCGGAATCGTCCATCAGCGACCTCCTGCTTAAGATTGCGATTGGTGGCGGCAATGAATCGTGTATCTACAATATGATGGTCGTCACTTCCGACCCGTTGAATATTTCCATCCTGCAGTGCGCGCAGCAATTTAGCTTGAATTGAAAGTGGGAGTTCGCCGATCTCATCTAAAAATAAGGTGCCGGAATCTGCGAGCTCAAATTTTCCAGTACGATTGTCGATGGCACCGGAGAAAGCGCCTTTTACATGGCCGAACAATTCACTCTCAGCAATCGATTCAGGCAGGGCTGCACAATTCACATAGATCATCGGTTCAGATGCCCGTGATGAATTGCGGTGAATATATTGTGCAATGAGTTCTTTGCCTACTCCTGTCTCGCCAAGGATCAAAACCGTTAGCTCTGATGCCGCGACAACGCTAGCCTCATGTTTTAATTGAGCCATGAGTCGGCTGTCGCCGATCATTTCTTGAACTTCTCCGGAAGAGGCCGACGTGAGCTGTATATCCTGGCGACGCTTTAATCGAGTCTCAAGTTGACGGATCCAGTCTGCTGCACGCACCGTCGCTGATGCAACGCCGAGAAAAGCCTCAAGAACCGTCATGTTAATTGTGTCAAAGCTGCCGGGTTTTAACGCATCGAGAGTAATAACTCCCCAGGGTTTGTCCTCGATGTACAGGGCAGCTCCCAGACAGTCATGGACATAAAGCTGTTTGTCGCTGGTATCTACGAGTCCGTCGTAGGGGTCCGGTAGATCAGAATCTGCCGCGAACCTGACGGGGTGACGACAGTCGAGTATTTGTGCCAGTCGTGGATTGTCCTGAACGACAAACCTTCTCCCTAGTGTGTCTGAACTTAATCCTGCAACTGCCCGTGGAATCAGTTTGCCGCCATCGCATTCCAGTAACGCGATGGCATCGCAGGGGAAGTTGCGCTGGAACACTTCAAGTAGTCGCTGGAAGCGCGTCTCCCTGGGCATCGATTGGGTCAAGTCGCTAACGAGATCCGAGAGGCTGAGTAATGCATTGCTTGCTGTCATGACAACATCCAGCTGTCAAAAAGACAGCAATAATATGAGGTAATACTGACAGCATAGAATACTAAGTCATTGTATTTCAAGCCATAAATAGTTGGCATGGAAGTTGGAGTATTCCCTGGCCAAAGACAACAACTAAATCGAGGACTGACACAATGAACATCACAATAGGTAAGTGCATTGTCGCGTTACTGTTTGCTGGAACCGTGCTATCGGCGGGTGCAGCGACGATCAAAGTAGATCTCACCGTCACCGAGAAGGATCTCGTGATCGACAATAATGGGACGACTCATCCCATGTGGACCTATAACGGAGAAATACCTGGCCCACTCATTCGAGTAAAACAGGGTGATCTTGTTGAGTTCAAGCTACTCAATGACAAGAACAACAAACAAAGTCATTCAATCGATTTTCACGCAGCAAAACTGGACGTACTTGATGAGTTTGAGGCGATCAAACCCGGTGCGACCAAGGACTTTAGTTTTTCAGCGGATTATCCAGGGGTGTTCATCTATCACTGTGGTTCTGATTCGATGGCAGAACATATTTCCCGGGGCATGTACGGCGTGATCATTGTTGATCCTAAGGAAGGTTACAGCAAGAACTTCCCCAAGCCGGATCGTGAGTACGTGCTAGTTCAAGGCGACCTATTTGAACCAGGCACATCCGCCGATGACATTAAAAATGGTAAGCACTGGAAGGCCGCATTAATCAACGGCAAGGTCTTTCACTACGATCCTGTACATGATGCCAACGCGAGTCAGTTTTTAGAATCAAAGCCCGGTGAACGGGTCCGAATCTTTTTTGTTAATGCCATGCTAAATGAGTCCGCCGCATTTCACCCCATTGCTGGAATCTGGGAGCAGGTGTGGGACAACGGGAATCCTAAGAATGTCTCCTGGGGTTTACAAACCGTTGACGTGGCGCCTGCCCACGGCATGATTTTTGATCTGATTAGTCCAGAAGGTCGCGCGACCAATAATGCAATCGTTGACCATCGGATGAAGCACGCCCTGAACGGCGCAATTTCAGTGTTGATGAACCACGATGATGCCGACCCTAAGAAGGGGCGTGGTGATCAATTGATACTGAAATAGGTGACCATGATGAAAAAATTATGGATTCGTGGCCTGTGTGCCCCGTTAATTCTGCTGTTGGCTGTGACCTCGCATGCCGATGGAAAGTCCCTGGTGGCTGGCGAATGCGCAGGCTGTCACGCTATATCGGCGCCCGCAGAAGCTGTGGCTGATCGCGGGCTTGCACCCCCACTTTATTTTGCAGGCAACAAGTTCCGTCGTGACTGGCTCGTGCAGTGGTTGCAGGCGCCAACGAGAATCCGGCCGGCTGGCTATGACCTGAATAATCACGTCGTTAGTTCGCCGGAGGGTGACGCGATTAACGAGGAAAGTCTTGTGGCTCACCAAACATTGAGTGAAGCGCAAGCAAATGAAGCAGCTGACTTCCTGATGAGTCTACAACCCTTTACAAACCTGTTGGAATCGGCAGCTTATACACCAGGGAATATTTCGTGGCGTATGGGCCAGCTCAACTTTGGAAAGTTCAACGGATGTGACTCTTGTCATCAGGATGCCGCGGACTATGGCGGTGTTTCCGGACCGGAGTTGTATACCGCATGGGACAGATTGCAGCCTGGCTTTATAGCCTCGTTTATTAAGGACCCAACCCTATGGCAACCCGATGCACTGATGCCGGATACGAATTTAAGCGACGCAGTTATCAGCAAACTCGCGAACTATCTCAAGGTTGCTGCCGAGGAGGATGCAGAATGAAAATATTACTGGTCGCGCTCCTGGGTTTTTGCCCTATGTTTTTGTCCGCGGCAGATGGTCTCGAACGTGGTGAGCATCTGTACAAGAGTTATTGCACTCAATGCCATGGCGTTAATGGTGACGGCAAGGGGGTTAACGTCAGGGACATGACTGTCCAGCCCAGGGATCACACTGATCGATCGGAAATGTCAGCGAGATCCGATGCTGATCTCATTAAAGCAATTAAAGGCGGTGGAAAAGCCGTTAACAAGTCTGTGCTAATGCCAGCCTGGGAGGGGAATCTGGATGATCAGCAGGTTGACGACCTGGTGCTTTACCTACGCCACCTGTGTTGTCAGGAATAAGGAGAACTTAATGCTGAAGTATATTTTTCTCAGCCTATTACTGGTGGGTTTCAGCCAGCAGTCTGCGGCCGAACTACGAAAATTTGATTTAACCATTGAAGAAGTTGAATTGGAGGTTGCCCCAGGTTTTAAGACCAAGGTCTGGGGGTTCAATGGTCAGGTGCCGGGTCCGTTAATTCATGTTCGGGAAGGCGATGACATGGAAGTTCATGTGACCAATAACACAACCTTAAACCATACGATTCATTGGCATGGTATGTACCAGACCAACACCTGGCGCTCCGATGGTGTGCCGGATGTTACGCAAAAGGGTATAGAGCCTGGTGAGACTTTTACCTACAAGTTTGTTGCCGAAAAGGTCGGCAGTCTCTGGTATCACTGCCACGTTAACGTGCCTGAACATGTTGGCACCCGTGGTATGTGGGGGCCGTTAGTGGTTGATCCTATAAAACCTGCGCGGATCGAGCGGAATGTCACCAAGGATGCCATCTTGATGTTCTCTGGATGGAACCCTGAAGTGGCGGATAGTTACGGCGTCGGTGGCCATCCGAACGAACCTATTAGCTATTTTTCTATTAATGGTAAGTCGTTCCCGATGACCCAACCTTTGCGCGTTGAAAAGGGCGATGTGCTGCGACTGCGACTTTATGCTGCGACGATTCCCGTTGCGTTTCATCCCCATGGGCATGATGCATTGGTAACTCACAAGGATGGCACGCCGCTTAAGCATCCTTATCCGGTGGATGTATTGAATATGGCGCCGGGTGAGAGGTACGACGTGATTATGGAGATGAATAATCCTGGTCGCTGGATCTCCCACGATCACTACGAACATCATGTTTCCAATAATGGGAAAACGCCTGGGGGAGCCGTGCTGATTATCGAATATGAAGGAGTGGAGATGGATGACTGGTACGTCTGGAAAGACAAAATTTACGAGCCAGATTTCTATATGAGTGAGTCGTTAAAGAAACCCTATGGTGCTCACGACATCGAATACTTTAAGGGAAAAGTTGCTGACGATGGTCGCCGTAGGCGGCGCAAATAGTCCGCTCAAAGCCAAAACCTAAGTGTGTAAGGAGAAGGGTCAATGTACCTGGCAAGAATAATTATAGTTGCTGCTTGCCTAGGCAGCGCGTCGGTCCATGGCCATGAATCCAAGGGTGGCATTGAGTCAGCGCCTGTATTGGCAGATTCACATGCGCCCGTCGGTGTGATGGGGGATCATCGACATAAGAAAGGGGAGTGGATGGTGTCTTACCGATACATGCAAATGCGCATGGATGGCAACCTCGAAGGTGGTAATTCAATAGCCGCTTCGGAAATTGTGACGCAGCCTAATCCATTTCCTGGACCAGCCAATGTGCGGGTAGTGCCGGAGAAAATGCAAACGGATATGCATATGCTGGGTGTGATGTATGCCCCGTCGGATCGAGTCACGCTCATGGCAATGGTGAACTATCTTGAAAGGGATATGCAACATACAACCTTTGCTGGTATGACAGGAGCTACTCTTTTGGGTGAGTTTCGTACCTCAAATGCTGGTTTTGGAGATACGAAGCTTAGCAGTTTGTGGGGGCTCTATTCATCGGAACGACATCAGTTGCACCTCAATATGGGCGTTAGTATTCCAACCGGCAGCATTACGGCAAAAGACACGGTATTGACGCCCATGAATACTGCGATGAAACTGCGACTTCCCTATGCAATGCAACTTGGATCCGGTACCTGGGACGTCGAGCCGGGTATCACCTATCGGGGTGTGTACGAGCGGTGGGGTTGGGGCGCGCAGTATGGGGCGAGTATTCGCATGGGCGAAAATGATGAGGACTACCAGTTAGGAGATACCCATCAACTGACTGCCTGGGGTAGTTATCGAGTTGCGGATGCTGTCAGTATTTCGGCGAGATTAAACCATCGCTTTGACGGCGATTTGGATGGTGCTGATCAAAAAATCATGGCACCCGTTACGACTGCAAATACGGACAACTACGGAGGTCGCCGAAGTGTCATTGCCATTGGTCTCAATCTGGTAGGTCAAAAAGGCGCGCTTCGAGGCCATCGAGTCGCCATGGAGTATTTGACCCCAATTGATCAAGACCTGAACGGAATCCAGATGGATCTGGACGATTCCATTACTTTTAGTTATCAATATGCATTTTGAATTCGCTCACGGGGCTATGGGGATCCAATCTTGGTTGACGTCTAGCTAAGCGAAGATTAAGGTGCGGCAATGAACGTACCTAAGAGTGTTCTACACCTATTCCTTGCCGCGACGCTAGTATTTGTCAATCTGGCCTGTCCCTGCGCGTCCGCTTCTGCGAGTCCTGTAGCGAATGTTACCGGTGAGGGAATGCATGCTCAGCATCAAATGCATGGGTCTGGCGCCGGTTTAGACCAAGCGCAGCAAGTAGATCAAGCCCAGAACCAGTGTCCTCACGAATTCACCGATAACCAATGCCCAGACTGTAGTTCAGCGCTGGCGATGAGTTGTGACGAGAGTGCTTTGACGATGCCAACGTCCAAGCTACTCAAAATTGAACCTGACGACTCCAGTGTACAAATTGCCTCAATACCTCCCTATTACCTCCCAATGCCTGTGCCGATATCGGCAGGCTCCCCGCCTCAAGCGATCGCTTGGGAGATTGAATCGCCCGTTCAAAGGCACGACCGACAACTCAAATAAGTTCTGGTCCAATTCAAGCGCTTAATTGCGCCCACTGATTGTTGATTACGACTCGCGTCGTATTCATCCATTGAATTGTGATTTGAAACAGGTACGTCGGTATGAACAAGAAACTCGTTACATTTGTTGCGCTACTCTCGCTAGGTTTTGGCGTCCAGGCGGAGACAGATCTTCAAATTTCGGACAAGTCCGATGCCACCACTGATTTGCTCGGGTTGGTGGAATACGCATTAGCACACAGTCCCGACGTAAATGCGGCTCGTCAGCGACATATGGGTGCGCTCGCCCGCGTACCCCAGGCGACGGCGCTGCCAGAACCGAAATTGACCTATCGGTATTTCGTCGATGAAGTTGAAACCCGTGTTGGTCCCCAGGAGTACGGTATTGGTTTCTCGCAAACATTGCCCTGGTTTGGTAAGCGCGATCTACAGGGTGCTGCCGCAACCGAAGGTGTTCACGCCGCCCTGGAGCGCATTGCTTCGGTCCAAAACGCCGTCATTGCAGATGTGGCGAGTGCCTGGTACGAACTGTATTACCTGGGCCAATCTATTGAGATTGTTCGCGGTAACCGTGATCTGGTTGTTCACCTTGAGCGCGTCGCACGAGCAAGATATGGGGCAGGAGCAGCGACGCATGCAGATGTGATCCGTGCACAGGTTGAGCTGGGTAATATTGAAAACCGTCTGGCAAGTCTCATCGACCGTCGTGCGCCATTATTTTCCCGCTTAAATGCATTGCTGAATCGTCCGACCACCGAAGGTTTTGCTCTGCCGACAATGCTCGCTGCAGAACCCGTGCAATATTCGGACGATGAAATACTGGCGAAGGTGGCACTGAATAATCCAGATTTACGGGCGACGAGTTTCGAAATTGAGGCAGCTTATCGTCAAAGGGAGCGAGCGAATAAAAATTATCTGCCGGACATCACCGTTGGTATGGACTATATCGCGACAGGTGATGCTCGCATGCCAGGTGTCGCAGGTAGCGGAGACGACGTTCTATCAGCAACCATTGGTTTCACCTTGCCTATTTGGCGCTCGAAATATGACGCGGGTGTTAAAGAAGCTGAGGCGATGATCGGTCAGCAACAGTATGTGCGAGACCAACAACTGAATAACTATCACGCGGCTACGGTGACCGCGCTGTTTAAACTTCGAGATGCGCAACGCCAGATCGATCTGTATGAGAACGCGCTGCTACCCAAAGCCAATGAGTCATTGGTTGCGACGCAACGTGCCTATAGCGCCGGTACGGCACCCTTTGCTGACACAATTGATGCGCAGCGGGTGCTCCTTAACTTTGAATTGTCCTATGCCCGGGCAATGACTGACCACAATCAAGCCCGTGTGGTGCTTGAAAAGCTTACCGGCCAGTCCTTAACCAGTTTACCGTCCAGCCGCTCGGATGCAGGAGATAAGTCATGAATCTAATCGATAGAGTTTTGCCGATGATAAAGACCCGGCCAGGGGTTGCCATAATAGCGGTGATCACCACGGTGATCGTAATGGTGCTCTTCTCCCCAGACGACACTGTTGAAGTGATCGCTAGCGATGATGCCATGGCGGTCCACTCGCCTCAAATGTCCATGGTGGAGCATTCCCAACATGGGGACCCAAGAAACTTGAATACAAAAACGAAAGCTCAGGAAAAAGCAGAAGTTTGGAGCTGTTCGATGCATCCCCATATTCAACGGGATGGGCCTGGTAAATGCCCGATCTGTGGTATGGATCTCATACCGGTTCGTCAGGATAAAGAAATGGATATGGCGGGTATGGATGATTCGCGTCAGATTAGTATCAGTCCTGCCCAAAAAGCATTGATGAGAATTGAAACTGTTTCTGTTGAGCGGCGCTTTCCCTTTGCGTCGCTTCGTCTGGTAGGCAAGGTGAATTATGACGAAACCAAAATCGCGCATATCACCTCTTGGATACCTGGCCGTATCGATGAATTGTTTGTCGATTACACTGGAGTATCGGTCAAAAAAGGTGACCACATGCTGGAGTTATACAGCCCAGATTTGTACTCAGCGCAGGAAGAGTTGCTTCAGGCAATACGCAGTATGAGGGATATGTCCAAAAGTAACATAGGCTCACTGCAAGCGTCTGCCGAGGGTACTGTCCAGGCTGCTAGAGATAAGTTGCGTCTCTGGGGGTTGACCACTGACCAGATAAAACTAATTGAAAAGACAGGAGAGTCAAAGGAGCAAGTTACTATTTATGCGCCTGCTAGTGGCGTCGTCATAGACAAGAATGCTCAAACCGGTATGTACGTTGAGACCGGTAGCCGAATGTTTACCATTGCAGACTTGAGTTCGGTCTGGGTACAGTTGGATGCCTATGAATCTGACTTGCAATGGCTTCGGTATGGTCAGCAGGTAGATTTTTCGACTGAAGCGTTTCCCGGCGAGACATTCAAGGGGCGAGTCGCGTTTATTGACCCAGTGCTCAATACCAAAACTCGCACGGCTAAGGTCAGAGTTAACGTCGATAATAGTGATCAAAGACTAAAACCGGAGATGTTTGTCCGTGCAACAGTGTCTGCACGATTAGCCATTGCGGGCAAAGTTGCTGACGAGGAACTAGCCAGTAAGTGGGTCTCACCGATGCATCCTGAGATTTTGCGCGACAAACCGGGCAAATGTCCGCTATGCGGTATGGATCTTGTGACGACGGAATCCCTTGGATTCATTCAGGTAAATGCTTTGGATATTCAAGCGCCGCTTGTGATACCTGCGACAGCGGCTCTACTCACAGGTAAACGCGCTGTTGTTTATGTCGAGGTATCAGACGCAGATCGACCAACCTATGTCGGCCGAGAAGTGGTGCTGGGTCCGCGGGCGGGTGAAGACTACGTTGTTGAAAGTGGACTCGACGAAGGCGATAGGGTTGTCGTCTCGGGTAATTTTAAGATCGATAGTGCGCTCCAGATTCAAGCAAAGCCCAGCATGATGAATCCCGAAGGCGGTGGTGCTTTCGCCGGCGGTCATAACCACTAATGGAGGCTGAGAATATGAAATCTACATCTTATTCGTTTCTCGACAAGTCCCTGAGGTTTTGTCTGGAGAAAAAACTGATTGTGTTTATGTTGCTAGCCGGTGTGATTGGCTGGGGCGTCATGGTCGCGCCATTTTCCTTTGAGTCTGGGAGCTTGCCTCGGTCTCCAGTGTCCGTTGATGCGATTCCGGACATTGGTGAAAATCAGCAGATCGTATTTACTGAATGGATGGGAAGATCGCCCCAGGATGTTGAAGACCAGATCACCTATCCACTAACGGTTGCACTATTGGGTGTACCCGGTGTGAAAACCGTTCGAAGCTATTCGTTTTTTGGATTTTCTACTGTCTATATTATTTTTGAAGAGGGCGTTGAGTTCTATTGGTCCAGAAGCCGTGTGTTGGAAAAGCTCAGTAGCCTGCCCCGTGGCACTTTACCGAGCGATGTACAACCGACGCTCGGACCAGACGCAACCGCCCTTGGGCAGGTGTTCTGGTACACACTGGAAGGTCGGGATTTAGAGGGTAATCCAACCGGAGGATGGGGGCTCGAAGAGCTTCGTACGGTTCAGGATTGGTACGTGCGTTATGCGTTGTTAGCAGCCGAAGGTGTGAGTGAGGTTGGTTCCGTTGGTGGCTTCCAAGAAGAGTATCAAATCGATGTAGACCCCGATGCCATGCGAGCCCATGGCGTAACCCTTGATCAAGTTTTTCGTGCGACGAAACAATCTAATCTGGATGTAGGAGCTCGAACGATTGAGGTGAACGGTGCGGAGTATGTGATCCGTGGTTTAGGCTTTATTAAAAATATTGCTGACATTGAAAGTATTGTGGTGGGCGTCAATGACAATGTTCCGATTCGTATTAAAGATGTTGCGAATGTTGCCAAGGGGCCGGCATTGCGCCGCGGCGCTCTGGACAAGGGAGGCACCCAGGCCGTCGGGGGTGTGGTGGTTGCGCGGTATGGATTTAATCCCCTTGAGGCCATCGGGAATACCAAAGCCAAGATCGCAGAAGTCTCACCGGGGTTGCCTTCGAAGGCCATAGTTGATTATCACCGGACGACCCGGCAATCATTGCAGGCTTTTGCCCAGGCCCGGGGATTTAACGGTTTTGTTGGTCAAACCCTTAATCAAGATGCACTTAATCAAGAGGCTTGGATACCCTGGCTTCGAGCCAATGATCAACAGTCCTGGCCCGAGGGCATAACCCTAAGCCAGGTTACGATTGTACCGTTCTATGATCGCAGCAAGCTTATTTACGAAACTCTGGGCACTTTAAGTGACGCGTTAACGCAAGAGATCTTTATCACGATGATTGTCGTGCTTGTGATGGTGATGCATCTGAGAAGTTCAATTCTGATTAGCGCGTTGTTACCCGTGGCCGTCTTGATGTGTTTTATCGCGATGAAGATGTTTGGTGTGTCCGCCAACATAGTTGCATTGTCAGGCATCGCGATTGCGATCGGGACGATGGTTGATATGGGAATTATCGTGTGTGAAAACATACTGCGCCATATGGATGAAGCGGACCCGGAAGATTCAACCTTAGAAACTGTATTTGAAGCTACACGGGAGGTGGCGGGTGCCGTTTTGACCTCGGTGGCCACTACGATTGTGAGCTTTCTTCCGGTATTTACGATGACGGGCGCAGAGGGCAAGCTATTTACCCCTTTGGCCTTCACGAAAACCTTTGCTTTAGTAGCGGCTGTGATTGTTGCGTTGGCCATCATTCCTCCTGCAGCGCAACTCTTGTTTGGTGCTCGAGTTCGATCAGAATTTGTGAAGCGTTTGCTCTATGCAGGGCTAATTTTTATCGGGCTTGCGATAAGCATTTGGGTCAGCATTCCTGTTGGTATGCTGCTAATGGCATTTAGTCTGTTGCAGTTGTTTAGGTCGCAACTGCCTATTCCAGAGTGGGTGACCCAGAATATTCTAACGGGTGTAAGTCTGCTTGTAGCCGCGCTGGTTGCTATTTTTCTTTCCGAATCCTGGCTGCCCCTGGGACCAGGTCGAGGTTCGCTAGTGAATCTTGTTTTTGTAGTGATTGTGATTGGTGGTCTACTCCTCGCATTTCGTTACTATCAACGAGCCTATCCACGAATCTTAGGCTGGTGCCTGAGGCATAAAGGAGCCTTTGTTACATTCCCGATTCTCATCACCCTATTAGGCTTAACGGCCTGGATGGGTTTTGATAATCTGTTCCGGTTTGCGCCAGATTTGGTACGTAACAGTAGTGGTTGGCAAGCGGTTAATCGCTCCCTGCCAGGATTTGGAAAAGAGTTTATGCCTAATCTGGATGAAGGTTCCTTTCTTTATATGCCCACCACCATGCCCCATGCGTCGATTGGTGAAGCCCAGGATTCACTGGAAATTCTGGATAGGGCAATCTCTGCGATCCCAGAGATAGAGTCCGTGGTGGGGAAGTTGGGTCGTGCGGATACACCCCTGGATCCAGCGCCGATTTCTATGTTTGAAACCGTGGTGAACTACTACTCGGAGTATCGAACGGATATCGACGGTCGGATTATGAGGTTTGCTTTTGACGACCAAAAAAATGATTTTGAGCGGGACCTCAAAGGAAAGCTTGTTCAGGATGACGACGGTCAGCCCTATCGGCAATGGCGCGATCATATTCGTTCGACCGATGATATCTGGGAGGAAATCGTAAAAGCAGCTGACCTACCCGGTACAACGTCAGCACCAAAGCTCCAACCGATTGCAGCCCGAATTGTGATGTTACAAAGTGGAATGCGGGCGCCGATGGGTATCAAGATTAAGGGGCCAGATCTAGATACCATCGAACGCGTAGCGCTCGAATTGGAATCCTTGCTGAAGGAAGTGCCTGTTATTGAGAGTGGGACGGTCACCGCTGACCGATTGGTGGGAAAACCTTATCTGGAAATCGATCTAGACCGAGGAGCCCTGGCGCGCTATGGGTTACATATTAGTGATGTTCAACAGGTTATCGAAGTCGCGGTAGGCGGAAAACCGGTCACCAGTACGATTGAGGGGCGGGAGCGATATCCGGTCCGCGTTCGATATTATCGAGAGCTTCGCGACACACCTGAAGGGCTTGAGAACATCATTGTGCCGACCGCAACGGGTGCTCAGATCCCCCTTGGTCAGCTGGCAGAGATTCGTTATGTGCGTGGCCCCCAGGCAATTAAGAGTGAGGATACTTTCTTGCTTGGTTATGTGGTGTTCGACAAGATTGCGAGTGCCGCGGAAGTTGATGTAGTGGAACAGGCCCAAGATTTTCTTACTGAGAAAATAAGCACGGGCGAGTTTGTGTTACCTAAAGGTGTTAGCTATACCTTTGCGGGCAACTACGAAAATCAGCTAAGAGCACAAGCGACTCTGTCCGTGGTTCTGCCATTGTCCCTGTTTGTGATTTTCCTAATTCTGTATTTACAGTTTTCGTCAGTGGTCACAACCTTGATTGTGTTCAGTGGAATCGCCGTGGCATGGTCCGGCGGATTTCTGATTATCTGGTTTTATAATATGACGGGGTTTCTGGATTTTTCTGTGCTGGGAGAAAACCTTCGTGAATTGTTTCAAGTGGGCCCGATTAATATGAGCGTCGCAATCTGGGTGGGCTTTCTTGCTCTATTTGGTGTCGCGACGGACAACGGTGTGGTTACGGCCTCTTATCTTGATCAGACGATGGCGAAAAACGACACGCCAAGTGGGGCAAACAGAGAGACTGAAATTAGAGCGTTGGTAGTAGCGGGTGCAAGTCGCCGCATCAGACCAGCACTCATGACGACTGCCACCACTTTGATTGCCTTAATTCCAGTACTGACGTCCACTGGTCGGGGCTCAGACATCATGGTGCCAATGGCCATACCGTCGTTTGGTGGCATGCTGGTCGCGGTAATCACAACGTTGCTGGTTCCCGTTTTGTATTGCGCGGCGAAGGAGGTGTCAGCAGGTCGTCAAACATGACTATCGACTAAATGGCCGTCGCCATCGCTGAATACCGGTGAATAGACCGGTCCAGCGATGGAATTTTCGGAGATACAGTTTGTTCATAGTCAAGATGGGTTGGGGTGAAATACAAAGACCTATGCAGTAGTTTGTCAAAAATTAGACGTTTTCCTCCTTTTATAGTGCAGAATACTTACATGAAACTTCACGTCAAAAATATGGTTTGTGATCGCTGTAAGCTTGTGATCCAGAATATTCTGGATGATATGGATGTACCAGTGCATGCCATTTCTCTCGGGGAGATAGACCTTGGTGAACGATCGCTCGATGACGAGGAGTTAATTTCCTTTACCCAGAAAATCGAGGCTGTTGGGTTTGAGCTTATTGGCAATCGAAAAAGTCGGCTAATTGCTGAGATCCGTGAGTCGTTTATCGAACTGATTCAAAATGCCGAACAGCAGAAGGTGAAACTGTCGGACTATCTGGCTGATAAACTTCACCATGACTATGGGTACCTGAGTCATCTGTTTTCATCTGTCGAGGGGATCACGATAGAGCAGGCGTTTATTCTGCAGAAGGTTGAAAAGGCTAAGGAATTGCTGGTTTATGACGAACTGACGCTGACAGAAATTTCCCATCGACTTGGATATAGTAGCGTGGCTCATCTGAGTCGGCAGTTTAAGCAGATCACAGGCTTGACCCCAACGGCGTTCAAGAAAATGCGTGGTGCTAACCTTCGGCGTTCAATCGACCAACTGAATTAGGCTGCCCCCAGGCATTTCAGAGTAATTCTGCAACACCCCCACCGAATGATGTAACGCTCCAGAGGGTTCCCTGCTGGACAATAGCTTCAATGTCGTAATGACAAAAGGAGCTTTAACATGAACAACATTGTGAAAAATACATTATCCATTCCCAGCATGAAATGTGATGGTTGTGTCACAGCGATTGAGACTGCACTCACTGGCGCAGGTGCCACCAATGTCGAGGTGTTACTTGATAGCAAGACTGCGATTTATGAGAGTAACCAGGATGCACAGGCCTTGATTGCGGCGATCAAAGTCGCGGGCTTTGTTGCTTCGTTGGAAGGTTAAAGAGATGAATCAGTCCGTTCGACTTTCAGTCACAGGTATGAGTTGTGCTGGTTGTGTTGCTTCTGTTGAAAGGGCAATAACCGGCGTGAATGGCGTGACGTTGGCGACGGTCAATCTTGCGGAACATACCGCCTCGATTGAGGGTGCAGCAGCAGTAGGGGAGGTGATAGATGCGATAAAGCTTGCTGGTTATGGTGCATTACCACTCGAGAATGACGAAGACGAAGCGGAGAAGGACGCGGCTGAACAGGCGCACTATGTTTCTCTTGTCTTAAAGTCGGCAGTTGCCGGGGCCGTCGGGTTTCCACTCATGGCTGCGGAAATGCTCGGTCTGCTTCCCGAACTTGACCAAGCACTGTTTTGGTCTGCTGTGGCGGCGGTGACCGCAGGTGTACTTTGGTTCTCCGGAGCGCATTTTTATCGTGGCGCGATCAAGTCTGCAGCACTTCACAGTGCCAATATGGATACGTTGATTGCGCTTGGAACCGGAACTGCGTGGGTTTATTCGGTCATTATTTTGATCTACCCCGACCTGGTGCCTGCGATTGCTAAGCATGCTTACTTCGAAGCAGCCGTTATCATTATCGCTTTGATCAATTTTGGTCAAGCAATGGAAGCGCGGGCTAGAGGTAAAACCAGCGAAGCCATCAAGAAGTTGATTGGGTTACAACCCAAGACCGCCCAGATCCTGCGAGATGGCGTTGAGGTAGAAATTGCTGTTGCTGATATTCAGCTGGGTGACAAGATTCGCGTTAGGCCTGGAGAGCAGATTGCCGTTGATGGCATTGTAATCGAGGGCCAGTCTACTGTGGATGAAGCGATGCTAACGGGCGAACCCATGCCAGTAGCAAAGCGTGTCGGCGCGGAAGTCTCTGCTGGAACGATCAATAAGACCGGCAGCTTTCTCTTTGAGGCAAAACGAATCGGAAAGGACACTGCCCTTGCGCAGATTATTGCGTTGGTTCGATCAGCTCAATCTTCCAAACCTGCAATTGGACGTCTAGTTGATCAGGTTGCTGAAGTGTTTGTGCCCATTGTCATGATCATTGCTGTGATTTGTTTTCTGGCCTGGGTCAATCTTTCTCCGGGCAACTATTCGTTTGCGATTGTCACAACCATGACGGTTCTGATCATTGCGTGTCCTTGCGCCCTTGGTTTAGCGACCCCGATATCCATCATGGTGGGAGTGGGAAAGGCAGCGGAACATGGCACATTGATTCGCAATGGCGATGCACTGCAAGTTGCAGGGAAACTGACCACGATTGTGCTGGATAAGACGGGTACGGTCACTGAGGGCTCACCTCGATTGACCGAAGTTCTCGCCGTAAGCGATTGGGGGTGGGGCACCGATGATGTCTTACGGCTGGCAGCGAGTCTAGAGCAGGGTTCAGAACACCCACTTAGTCAGGCAATTGTTTCCGGTGCTGCTGGATTAAAACTAGAGCCCTTGAGTGAGTTTGAAGCGATTGAGGGTAAAGGGGTAACCGGTCGCATTGGGGTATATCAGGTATCCGTTGGCAATAGACGGTTGATGAAGGACCTGGGCGTAGATCTGTCCGAACTGGATGAAGCTGCAATTGCCCTGACAGAGAAGGCACAAACACCGATGTTTGTCGCGGCTGATAAGGAATTAATTGGCGTGATCAGTGTTGCTGATGCCATCAAACAAGACTCTGCTGACGCAATTCAACGTATGCAAAATTCGGGTCTTCGGGTTGTTCTGTTAACAGGCGACAATCAGAAAACTGCCGAGGCAGTGGCTCGAGAAGTTGGCATTACGGAAGTGTTTGCGGAAGTGTTACCTCACGAAAAATCAGCGAAGATTACAGAGCTGCAAGCCAGTGGAGAAATTGTAGGGATGGTCGGAGATGGCATCAACGATGCGCCCTCCCTTGTGCAGGCAGATGTTGGTTTTGCGATCGGTACCGGAACGGATGTTGCGATCGAGAGTGCAGATATCACTCTGATTCGTGGTTCCCTGCATGGTGTACCCGATGCGATTGCGATTTCGAAAGCGACGGTGAGGAATATCAAACAAAATCTATTTGGCGCCTTTGTCTACAACACACTTGGTATTCCGGTTGCAGCAGGAGTGCTTTTTCCGTTGTTCGGTGTGCTTCTGAATCCTATGTTTGCCGGTGCAGCAATGGCAATGTCGTCAGTGACAGTGGTGACCAACGCCAACCGATTACGCTTTTTTAAACCAGGAGATCATTAAGATGACACTCATGTTCATCAATGCGTTGGGATTGGGAGTAATCGGTTTGATCGTCTGGTGGTTCTGGTTGTCAAAACCAGCGCCGAAATAATTCTAACTCTGATCCCGAATCCCCCTAGATGATAATTTTGTCATGTGGCAGTCATGTCCGTGACAGGCTCGTCGACTATGATCGTTGCTCAGATTGATGGTGAAAACAGCAACACTTATGAACCAAAAAGACAACAGTCCTTCAGCTGGATCTATGCAACTAGATCGACGCCGCTTCATTCAAGGTATCACTTCCGCAGCGTTCTTGGCAGCGACACCGAGTCTCCTCTATGGCGCCGGTGGTCTGCCTGCGAGTAACCCAATTCCGGTATTAACTGGCAAGAAGATAGACCTGGTGATCGATCAATTACCTGTTAACTATACTGGTCTCGCCAGAATTGCGACCAGCATTAATGGGTCTGTTCCAGCACCGACGCTTCGGTTACGCGAGGGTGATGATGTTGTCATTAGCGTCACAAACCGTCTTGCTGTACCGACCTCTATCCATTGGCATGGCATTATCTTGCCTTATCAAATGGATGGTGTGCCTGGGATCAGTTTCAAAGGCATTATGCCGGGAGAAACTTTCGTCTACAGGTTTAAGCTGCAGCAGAGTGGTACCTATTGGTATCACTCCCACAGCGGTTTTCAGGAAATGACAGGCATGTACGGTGCGTTGATTGTCGAGCCGAGGGACGGTGAGAGGATTCGTGCGGATCGTCAACATGTTGTTCAATTGTCAGATTGGACTGATGCAGTTCCGATGGATGTGTTTCGAAAACTCAAAGTGCAGAGTGACTTCTATAATTTTAATCAGCCCTCGGCGGGCGATTTCCTTCGGGATGTCAAACAGGCAGGCCTTGGTGATGCGTTAGCCTCAAGGAAGATGTGGAATCAAATGCGCATGAGTCCGACGGATCTTGCGGACCTCTCGAATGCCACCTTATCTTATTTGTTAAATGGTCAACCAAGCAGCAATGCGTGGACCGGTTTGTTCCGCTCAGGAGAACGCGTTCGATTGCGGTTTATTAATGGTTCTAGCAACAGTTTTTATGATCTGCGGATTCCCGGTTTGAAGATGACGATTGTTCAGGCTGATGGCCAAGATGTTGAACCCGTTACCGTTGATGAATTTCGTTTTGGACCGGGAGAAACCTACGATGCCATTGTCCAGCCGAGGGATGATGCCTATACGATATTTGCCCAGAGCATGGACCGTACCGGTTATGCCGCGGGAACCCTGGCGATTGTAGATGGGCTCAAGGCACCTGTGCCGAAAATGGATTCCCCAGTCTCGCTTACTATGCTCGACATGATGGGTGACATGAAGGCAATGCCAGGTATGGTTGGAATGCCTGGAATGAAAGGGATGCCAGGCATGGAGAGGATGCCAGGCATGGCCACTCAGAAAGATAATCACGAGTCTCCGACGGGTGAAATGGGCTCGGGGAAAATGAATCATGCGGCGATGGGTCATACCAATATGCAGCAAGGCGATATGTCTCATGGTGGTATGGCCATGGACCATAGCCAACATCGAGTGAATCCTCTCCAGAAGCCGTCCTCGGAGGTTCTCCATGCTCGATCTGAATATGGTGCTTCTGTTGATCAGAGAGTTGCCCAACACCGCACCAATCTGGATGACCCGGGAATTGGCTTGCGAGATAACGGTCGTCGCGTACTGACCCTTGAAGATTTACGATCAGTGAATAATATTTTATTAGATCAGCGTACCGCTGAGAGGGAAATTGAGCTGCACCTAACGGGCAATATGGAGCGCTATAGTTGGTCCTTTGACGGCTTGGAATTCGGCGACAGCACGCCGGTTAGCATGAAGCATGGTGAAAGAGTCAGAGTGATTCTAAGAAATGACACCATGATGACCCATCCAATGCATCTCCATGGTATGTGGAGCGACCTGGAAAATGATCAAGGTGATCTATTGGTTCGTCGTCACACGATTCCAGTCCAGCCAGCGCAGAGTGTGAGTTTTCTGACCACACCCCATGATCTGGGGCGCTGGGCCTGGCATTGCCATCTACTGTTTCATATGGATGCGGGAATGTTCCGGGAGGTGGTTGTCTCATGAAGCATTTAACGGCAATCACATTGGTTTCTTCTCTGGCTGTCGCGCTGATGCTTGTGCCCTATGAGAGTCGCGCTGTTGAGGATCATTCGAACCACGCAGGTATGCAAGATGTGAAAGCCCAGGGCGGCACTCCACCTGAAAATGCCCGTGACCCTCATGCCTATTCCGGAGGTTATACCTTAACCGAGGGGCCCTACAGTTTAGCGGCTAAGGATAGTTTGAAACTGGCAGATGAGCATGCGTTTTGGGCGATAGCCGGTAACCGGTTCGAATTTGACCCAGATAATGACGCGACGACCTATGATGTTCAGGCATGGTATGGCACAACTTTTAATCGGTTCGTGGTGAAAGCAGAGGGAGATTTTACGAAATCAAACTTGCAGGAAAGCCAAACTGATTTGCTCTTCAGTCGTGCTTTTGCGCCCTATTGGGATCTGCAGGCGGGTGTTCGAGTGGACATATTTGATGAAGGAAAGAACCGCAACTGGTTGGCATTCGGAATCCAGGGCCTCGCGCCATACTGGTTCGAGCTTGATGTTACCGGTTATCTCAGTTCTTCAGGTCGTGCTGCAATCACAGCAGAGGTTGAGTATGAACTGTTGCTCACACAGAAACTGATTTTGCAGCCACGTGCTGAGGTCGTGATGTTCAGCAAGGATGACCTTCAGAATGGAACGGGCAGTGGCCTATCGAACTCGTCACTAGGTTTGCGGATGCGTTATGAGTTCACGCGTCAGTTTGCCCCTTACATTGGCATCGAACGAGTCAACACCTATGGGCAAACTAGTGATCTTGCGCGGACGGAGGGCGAAGCTACGAGCGACACAGTTTTCCTCGCAGGTTTACGGTTCTGGTTTTAGTAAAGCATTCAATTTCTCTACTCGTTTAATCAAATATAGGTAACCAACTATGCATAATCGAATTGTAAAAACACTTCTTGGGATTTCGTTGGTGTTCTTTGTTCTGACCGCCACCGCTCATGATCCAAAGGAACATACCAAGGAGCAGCAAGCGCCTGATTGTGCCTCGATGAAAGACATGAAAATGAAAATGAACGACCCCATCACACAGGCGATGATGCAACAGTGCGAGAAAGACATGCATGCAATGGACGCCGAAGAAGCGGTCAAGAAGAAAATCGCCCCAACCACTGAGCAGCATGACCATCACCCTGATCAATGAGTGATGGCGCGCTGGCCGCTGGCGTCGCGTTGGGATTAATACAGGACTAAAAATCGGTTGTCGGATAGCCCGGTTGCGCCGACAACACTAAAATCATCGACATTGGCTTCAGCAGGTATAGCGGTCACCTCAACCGGTTGGTTATTGGCATCAAAAACCCGAAGGGCCATTGTTCCTCCTTTGAAGTAACCGTCGGCTTCCAACCATGCAATTAGTCTGAGACCATCGGTGTTTGTCGCGATGACAGGATGTTTTTGACGGATATCGCGGGCTGGTAGCGCTGTAGCAACATCGTCAACAAGAAAGTTGATTTGGAACAGATTCCCTTGAGTCTCAAAAACGAGCCAGTCCTTATGGAGTTGATTGGACGACACGGGGCAAGCATTGATTGTCCACTCGCCGACGGATTTTGTTGTTCTGGTCTGGCTTTGAAGGGCTTGATAGTTCACCTGCATGTGGCGGCCAACATTGTTGATTGCGGATCGGTAAGCGATTTGTAAATTTTTCTGATTGTCGTACTGCGAGTCTAATGTGCAGCAAGCACAGGCCCCAAGAGTGGGGTCACTGGTTAGTTGTGAGGCACCAAAGTTGATGCCGTAGTTTTCAGAAGTCACTGAATAGACGGCACGTGCAGCTTCATTCATGAGTGAGCCCGCATGCCAGCTAATTGTGATTAGGTTGTCGACGCCGGTAAGGCTGGCTTCTGCATCGAGACCATCGGTGAATTCAGTCACAATCGCTCGGCCTGGCTCGAAGGCGGTTCTTGCCAGGTTGGATCTTGAGTAAAGATAGCCACCATCGGGGAGAAACCACACCACATGAACGCGTTGTTGATCGTCAATATATGCTGAGGCTTTACCTACTGGCCCCATATGATTAAAGCTCTTGTCGGACACTTTAACGGCCTGCGACCATTTATTGCCATCAAGTCGCTGACGATAGTAAAGGTCGCCACTCCGATTCCGGCCTTCGTGTGTGGTTCGATTAAAATAGATGAGATGGGTTGTGCCGGTATGATCGGTTAAGAGTTGAGGTTGAATACCCTTGTCCGGAACACGTTCATACACAACTTCCTGAATTGCTGATTGACCCTGTAGGGGCAAACAAATTTGGGCCGTAAAAAGAAACAAGATGTAAGCTGAGCGTCGAATCATCATGAGTTGCAGCAATACCTGATTTAGACTAATAGCGGTCATTTAAAGGAATGTGTTACTGGTTTGCAATGATTCAAATCTGAGTGTCTATCTTTCGAGTTATCCTTCGCGTAATGATGCAGACACACACGCTTTAGGAAATAGTGTTCGATAGCAAAATTATGAACCGGGTATTTCCTGCATTGGATTCTGTACTAACACTACCGCCGTGGGCATCGACGATAGATCTGACAATGGCGAGCCCCAGTCCAGCGCCTTCACCTCTGTACTGCCGAGCAGAATCAGCTCGATAAAACCGGTCGAATAATCGCGCCAGTTCCGACTCGGCGATAGGTTGGCCTTGGTTTATGACGGATATCATGACCTGATCTGATGTCTGTTTAAGCTCGACTTGTACTTCAGAATTTTGGTTAGCACAGCGAATCGCGTTGGAGATTAAATTCGACAGTGCTCTACGCAGCATAAGCTTGTCTGCTTGAATCTCAATTTCTTTACTGTCGCAGCTCAATTTGACCTGGCGCTCTTCAGCCCAGGCGTCAAAATATTCGAATAAGCCCAGGGTCGTACCACGCAATTTAACCGCTGTAGGCTCCAGCGGGAATAAGCCGCTTTCGGTACGGGCGAGCAGCAGCATATCTCCGATCATTCGAGACAGCCGTTCGTACTCTTCGAGGCTGGAATACAACACTTCCTGATATTCCTCTGAACTCCTCGAACTCGACAAGGCCACTTGGGTCTGTGTGGTCAGGTTCGTGATTGGTGTCCTGAATTCATGGGCGAGATCTGCAGAAAAATTTGTCAGGCGCTCAAATTCGGCCTCGAATCTGGATAGAGCACTATTGAACGAGGTGACCAATTCCTCCAGTTCGATGGGTACAGTCGTGGGGTCCAGTCGCACATCCAGGTTCTCTGATGTGATGTTGCGAATATCCCGGCTCAGTTGACGTAATGGCAAGTGGCCTCGGTGAACCGCGAAGCCAGCGGCGCACAGCGTCAGTATGCTGGTGAGCATCAGGGTCATTAGCAGCGTTATGCGAAACTCGGACATGAACCGCTTATGCAAACGCATAGAAAATGCTGCGATGATCATGTGGTCGCGATAAGGTTTTGCCGCAATACGATAGGTTTCGTCGCGATCTTGCCAGATCTGTGGGTTAATGGTTTGCGTCTGAGAGTTTCGGGAAATCGTTCTGAGGGCTGAGGCTAGGTCAGGTCCATCGCTACTATAGCGAGTTGTGCCGTTAGGGTTTATCACAGCGAAGTAAACGCCGTGATGTCCGGTTATCGCGTTCGCCAGGTTTGTGGCTTCTGGATCGATGGGCTTGTCGATTGCGCGTTCTATGGCGGTAATGACGACTGACAGCTCCCCTGTATCCAGCTGCAAAAAATGATTTTGAATTGATTGGTGAATTGTCCAACCAAAAGCAAAGAAAGCGGTCAGTAACGTTGCGCCAACAAAAACATTAACGCGCATAGCTAGAGATGCTGGACGATTAAACACTCGGATCGTCCAATCGATAACCCATCCCCCTAACGGTTTGAATAAGCTTTTGATCAAACTCATCGTCAATTTTCCTACGTAATCGCCGGATCGCGACATCGATGACATTGCTATCGCTGTCAAAATTCATATCCCAAACCTGCGAGGCGATGAGGGAGCGGGGTAGTACTTCACCTACGTGTGAGACCAATAATTCCAGCAGCGCAAATTCCTTGTTGGTCAAAGTGATTTTCTTACCTGCTCTGTTCACATGGCGCCCCCGGAGATCTAGAACAAGGTCAGCTACGCTCAGTTCGCTGTCGTCTTCATTTCTTGAGCCGCGTCTTAATATGGAACGGATTCGAGCGAGTAGCTCAGCGAAAGCAAAAGGTTTAATGAGGTAGTCGTCTGCTCCGAGTTCAAGGCCTTTGACACGGTCTGCAATTGAATCACGAGCAGTCAAGAATAGCACCGGCACTTGAACCCGATGTTCTCGCAAACGGGCGATAATACGCAAACCATCTATATCGGGCAGCATTACATCGAGGAGTACCAGGTCGTAGTCTCCGGTCACAGCGAGGTGGTATCCATCCAGACCGTTGGAGCTCCAGTCAACCAGATAGCCCGCCTCTGTGAGTCCCTGTCGTAGGTACTCTCCGGTTTTTGGCTCATCTTCAACGACCAATAACTTCATCTATTCCTCTTTGGGTTGTCGATAGGACGTTATTGTAGCGGGCAATACCTGCAAGAAGATGACCGCAAGATGACAATTTTGTAATACCCGGGTCATGCCTGTGACATTGACATGAGGGTAGATTAGAAATCCATTCATATCCAGAAGCAATTCAAGTGCTTTGGGTCAGGAGCCACAGACAAGCTATGATGAAACGATTTGGTATTTCTGTATTTCTGCTATTGGGAGTTACGGTCAGCGCGTTAGGGTTTGTGTATTCAGGTCTTTATCCCATCGGCGCGGATAGTCGACATAATGCGCTGACGTTCTGGCTTCTTGAAACCCTTCGAACTCGCTCGATTCAGCGTGCGTCTGCGAACATTCAGGTGCCATCCCTGGATAATCCGAAAATGCTCCTTCAAGGCGGTGCAGACTATGATCAAATGTGTGCAGCGTGTCATTTAAAGCCTGGTCAAACCAAGAGTGATTTGAGCATTGGGTTGTATCCGGCTCCACCTAACTTGACCTTGTCCAGCGAAGAACATGGAGGGAGTGATCTCAATAATCATGATCACAACAATCACGCAGAGCGGTTCTGGGTGATCAAACACGGCATCATGGCCTCCGGAATGCCAGCCTGGGGTCCTGGTCACGACGATGATCGCATCTGGGCAATGGTTGCATTTATTAATCGACTGCCTGAACTGAGCGAGGGTCAGTATCAGATCCTGACGGCAGCCAAAAAAAGCGCCAGCCATTAATTCGTGTAGGGAATCGGGGGTCGGAATCGGCGGAATCGGGGGTCAGAGTAAAGTGCCAGAGTAAACTACTCTGGCACTTTACTCTGACCCCATTCATCATGGGGCATGATTTCAGTACTCTCCAGATTAAGTGATACGCACACCCGTTGGTTGTGCTTGGCTGCCGCGATTGCGTTGCCGCTTTTACTTTATTGGTTGAGCCTGCCCCGATCGCTCACCTTAGAAGATGCGGGTTTATTTCAATTGGTGTGTCACCAGGGCGGTATTAGCCATCCGCCGGGTTATCCGTTGTTTACCTTGGCGTGTCAGGGTTTTGTGGCATTGACCTGGTTCGATAATCCGGTGATCCCCGCCAATCTGCTCTCGGCGATCTTTGCAGCAGGTGCTTGCGGCGTATTGTTTCTAATTGCAGAACAACTCGGCATAAACCGGTTTTTTTCTGCTCTGATTGCCGTGAGCTATGGCGCTTCCCAGGCATTCTGGGGCCAGGCGATCATTGTTGAGGTGTATTCCCTTGGCGTGCTGACGTTTCTGATCTGTTTCTACTTTGGCTTGCGGTTTTCTATTGATGGAGACCAACGGTGGCTATATTGCCTTGCCCTGGGCTATGGGCTGGCCCTGAGTAATCACTGGCCCGTTGTGGTGCTCAGCTCTCCGGCGATACTTCTACTGCTATTACATCAATCGGCTACGTTCCTTGCTTGCTTGCGATCCGTGAAATTCTGGCTGTTGAGTGTGGGGCTATTCCTGCTAGGGCTATCACCCTATTTGACGCTACTTCAATCAAACCCAGAAATTGCTGTTTACGGTCCGATTGAGTCCCTACCTGAATTGCTAAAATACGTCAGTCGCTCAATTTACGCTGATGGCACTAAAGCGGCGACTCTGTGGGATAAATGGCAATTCTCTTTGTGGTTATGGTCCCACTCTGCGCAACAATTTGGATGGCTATGTGTGCCGATTATTTTGCTGGGCATCTGGCAGAGTTTTTTGAGGTTGCCGCGCCTGTACGCTGTGAGTTTAATTGTGTTGTATCTCGGTACCACCCAAATATTAAACCTGCTGCTAAGTTTTACCTTTGAATACCGTTTTCAATCGGTCTTTAACCCTTACCCCGTAATAGCCTATAGCAGTCTCGCCATTTGGTTGGGGTTTGGTGCCCAGCATATTGCTGAAGGTCTGGTCAGTCGAAAAATTGCGGGGTATCTAGTGGTAGCTGTGCTGCTTTGTTTACCCTTAAGTGTCGTCTTCAGCAATTATGGTGATAACACACGAAGCCAAAGCGCTTTTGTTGAAGGCTATGGTGAGACGGTCCTGGCGGCCATGCCGGCGGATGCCATCCTTTTTGTTTATGGCGATTATGAGGTGGCGGTGCTGGGATATTTACAACTGGTTAAGGGTATTCGGCCCGATGTGGAATTAAGGGAGTGGCACAATCTGGTGCTTTCGAATCGAATGATGTCACCGCTTGCTAATCCTGCGGCTCAAAAAGAAAAGAGAGAGGCGTTTATCTCAGCTCAGGATCGTCCAGTTTTTACAGTGAGTAAGTGGGACATAAACAGCGTAAATCAGGGATTGTTTTATAGAGTTGACCCCAGGCCCCAAACGAGATCTGAATATGTTGCTGGATTTGAGCCACTACTGGATCTGGTCACCGAGGCCTATCAGCAGGAATTATTTTTTAACGCTCAAGAACACGAACTTGCTTATAGTTTGCTTTTCAGATTTGGGCGCCACTACACCCAGTTGCTGTTAGACAGTGGCGGACTACCGGCTGATGTAGTGCCTCGTTATGAGGCAGTGAGAAGTACATTTCCTGGTGCACTGGCAACCCTAGAACAATTGTTGCTGGCGCCTCACCAGGACAATGCAAAGCGTGCCTTGCTCAAGGTAGCTGATTCATTACTGCTGAAAATTGATGAAGCGCGGTACCGACGGGATCTTGCTTATTTTTACTACTACTATGGCCAAATTCAGCTAATGGTCCCGGCGGATGAGGAGGCGAGCCAGACCGCCTTTCGGCGTTCTGTTGAGACATATCCCGAGCGCGATAATCCGGCGTTCTGCCATCTGCAGGAACATGCGCAGGAATGTGAATAGCTGGTAAGGTGAGGTGCGATGAAGCAGAGAGTTAGAAGAGATAAAAAAGCCGGGCGATTGCCCGGCTTTTTTGTATTGCGCTTATGATTTAAAAATCAGCAGCAAGTCGTAGGTACCAGAAGCCACCATTGAATCCCCAGGGAGATGTCAGTGCCCGGCTTACACCGAGGAATTGCAGCGTTGGATCCTGTTCGCGATCAGGCTGCTTGTCAAAGACATTTTCAGCACCGAGTGTCACGCGGTACTTTTCCTGGAAGGTTAAAGTTCCTTCGAGATCAACGATGACATCTCCCTCATAGTCATAGCGATCAGAAGCATCACCGGGACTGAAAAGACCGCCGGTGGTTGACCAGTCTGAATAGTTGTTGAATCGAACCAGACCATCAAACATGCCGTCTGAATTTAGGCTAACCGTGAGCGTCGTGCGATTCTCGGGTACCTGATTTTCCAGGTCGTAGATACGAGATCGATTGATTGAGCCGGCTTTTACCCCAGAAACTTCTTGTTCATTAAAGTTATGGCGTAAGTCGAAGGTCAGCGTGCCGTGGCGAGTATCGAAGGTACGAATTGCAGCGACATCAAATCCCGTGACTTCAGAATCATATCCATTCACAAAGAAGTTTGCGCTACTGCCCAGCAACAGGTTGGCGTTTGGAATGCCAGCGGTTGTTAGGAGTGCTACTTCAGCTGCTGTAACGGTATTATTTAGCAGCGCTAGCCGGTCATCAATTTCGATGTTGTAGTAATCGAATGTAAGGCTAAATGTATCCGTCGGAACCCAGGTCCAACCGATCGTATAGCTGGTTGATTCTTCAGGTTCCAGTGGAATTGCGCCCAGAGTTAATGCAATTGGATTGCTGACTGGGTAAGTTCCGTTAGGGATTAAGTTACCGCTGGTGTCAGACGTGGTGGTGACGTTTAGGGTGTTCACCTGACCAGGGGTTGGAATTCGGAAACCGGTGTTCACCGTCGCCCGAACTGCAAAGGCCTCAGTAAATGCATACCGTGCTGACAGCTTCACGTCTGAGGTGGAATCAAAGTCGTCAAAATCCTCGTAGCGTACCGCGATACCAGCGGAGAACCTGTCAGTAAAGTTTGATTCAACGTCGACGTAAACCGCATTGCTTTCGCTCTCAAAGCTACCGGCTGAAGCAACGGTGAAACCCTGGAAGCCATCGGAACCAACACCAAAGAATGCAGCGGTCGGTCCTGCCTGAATGGAAGCAGCATCGCCAGCACCGATCTTATAGGTTTCGTCTCGCCATTCGTAACCAAAGGCCACGTTAAGGGGAGAAGAGAGCCCGCTCAGTTCAACTTCTGTGATGAAGTCGAGGTTTACGCTGGTTTCTTCCTGGGTCAAGGTGCCAGGTTTGAAACTTGTAGGAGACAATCGTCCCAGACTTGGGTTGATCGTTTCGGAGATATTGTAGTCTGCCTCGGATTCAGCACTTCTGACCGTAAAGTCCCACTGAAAACCGCCAAGATCCCCCCTGGCGCCGACAACAATTGCATAGTCTTCAAGATCAGCACCAAAGTTGGGGTTATAACCACCGGGGAACTGGCTGAAGATTGGGTTTCGTAATACAAACCCACTCGCGCTGGTTGCGTCGGCAACCAGATAATCCGCTGGGTTTAAGCCGGCTCCATTGATGCTGTCGATCAGAGTTTGTGGTGCGGGATCCGGAAGGAAATCACCATTCGCATCTGTCTGTAACGTTTCTCTGGCGGCGGTCATATTAGCGGCGGGTAAAACTGGACCCCGATAGAAGAAGTCAGAGACAGTTTCGTTTTCCGAGTAACTAAAGTTGCCATAGAGCTCAAGGGTGTCACTGATGTCGTAAGCGCTATTGATAAATAGCTTCGTGGTTTCAACATCTGGATCCCCCCAGCGCTGACCAAAGCCATCAAGCGGCACAATGCCAGGCCCTACAATAGCGGCAACTGCGGCTGCATCCGGCCGTGCCTGGCCGCGGTTAGTGATGTCTGCTTCTGAGACTTCGAGGGTGCCGTTGATGAAACCATTTCCGCCGAGACTCAAGCCACCGTTGACACTAATGGTCGTGCGCTCGCCGTCATCTTCAAAATACTCACCGGTTTGAACGGATACCGAGACGCCTTCATCCGCGTCCTTTAGGATCACGTTTATCACGCCAGCAATTGCATCGGAACCATACTGAGCCGAAGCGCCGTCCCGCAGTACTTCAATTCGTTTCACTGCTGCACCTGGTATCGCAGAATAATCAACGGCCTGAGCACCCTGATTAACAGTACCAAGTGGTGCTAGCTGTAGATTAACCAACGGGGAACGATGCCGACGGGTACCGTTTACCAGTACCAGAGTTTGATCAGGTGAGAGATTGCGCAATGTCACTGGCCGGATAAACGAGGTGCCATCAGCAATTGGAAAGCGTTGCGTGTTAATAGACGGTGACAGCTTGGTGATGCCGTCGGTCATATCAAATGTTGCCTGATTGGCAAGACTTGCACCGCTGAATACGTCCACGGGTGAAAGTGTTTCCGTCGGTGACAGGCCCTCTTTACGGGTACCGGTCACAACAACTTCTTCGATCTCGCTGGCATCAGCTGCGAGAATTGGAACCGGCGAGGTGCCAGCGGCCAATAGACTACTCAATAATAGGACTTTGGTTTTTTGCATAATCTCCCCCTGAGGTTTGCAAGTTTTGAATATTGGGTTGCACCAATATCGACCGGAGAATTTTACATTTTGGTGCAAGGAGAATCGACTGCTTATTGAGGTTCCGTCTTAATATTCGTTCGCCTGGGCATTTTGTGGTTGTGTTGTATGTTTTTAAACCAATTAGCGAATACCGGAGTCATAGTTCTAAGCGGTTGAAAGATCTGACCTAAAGATGCACACAATTGGATAGGGATTGCGTGCATCCGTCTGGAAAAGAGCATCGTTATTGAATAAGATACCGCGGTTCACGAGGGTTGCCAGCCAATCCGTACCTCGCCGGACTCCCCAGGCAGCGCAGACTCGCCGGATGTTTGTGATCAAAAATTGAAGGGACCTATCCAAACATGCGTTCTACCTATATCACTGCGGTTATTATCGGTGTGCTATTTATTATTTGGCTCGCTAGCGGTCAACTACGGGACGAACCACCACCTCCGCCCGCATCTATTGCCGAACAGAATCGAAATGCTGCGCTCAGAGCTGAGGAAAAGCCTCAAATTGGAGTGCGAGTTGCCACTATCTATGGCTCTGAGCAGTCGAGACTGTTAACCGTTAGAGGCGAAACCCGCAGCAAACGCTCGGTTCTGGTTAAAGCACAAATTAGCGGTACCCTGGCTGAGCGGCTCGTGGAGCGGGGCGATCGCGTCGCAGCGGGCGATGTGTTATGCCGAATTTCCGAAGAGGATCGACCGGTTGCCGTGCTTGAGGCTGAAGGAGCATATCAGCAGGCCAAAATAGAATTCGAAGGTAGTCAGCGGCTAGCCAAAGGCGGCTACCAATCCGAAACTTTAATTGCCCAATCAAAGGCCCAGCTCGCACGAGCGGCAGCTGATTTAAAGCGTAGCCAGCTTAATCTTGGGCGTCTTGAGGTAAAGGCACCCTTCAGTGGCCTGATTGAGGATGTTGGGCTGGAACTCGGTGACTTTGTGACTTCTGGGTCAACCTGTGCAACGTTGGTTGCCCTGGATCCGATGCTGCTCTCGGGTCGGGTATCAGAACGGGAAGTAAGCCGGGTACAGATTAACCAGATAGGCCAGGCACGGTTGTCATCAGGAGAGCTGGTGAATGGCCGAGTATCATTTGTCGGAAAGGTAGCTGACCGGGAGACCAGAACCTACGCGGTTGAACTAGAAATAGACAATGCTGACTTCTCCATCGAGAGTGGCCTAACGGCGGAAATTACGATTCCTGTGCAGCGCTTGCTTGCCCACAAGGTATCTCCCGCACTGTTGTCCCTGGATGATGCGGGAAACATTGGGATCAGAACAATTACCGGTGATGACGAGGTTGAGTTTTATCTGGTTGAGATTCTCCGGGATGCCGGTGATGGTGTGTGGGTCACGGGGTTACCAGAAGTGGCGACCATTATTACGGTCGGGCAGGAACTAGTTGTGGTGGGTGAAATTGTTGAGCCCACCTTTGAGACGCTCGAAACAGCTCAACCCGGCAGTGCGGCCTCGACGGACATTGCGGAGGAGGTGAAGTCCTCATGAAGGCGCTCATTGATGCCGCAGTAAATCGCACCAGAACAACTCTACTCATCATGCTCATGGTGCTTATTGCGGGTTCCGTGTCGCTGCGTTCGATCTCCGTCGAGAGCGAGCCTTATATTGTTATCCCCATCTATGTGATTACTGTCTTTCACGAGGGTATTTCCCCGGAAGACGGTGAGCGGCTGTTGATCATGCCGCTAGAAACCGAACTACGCAGTGTTGAAGGCGTGGAAGAAATTAAATCCTACGCATCAGAGAATATTGTCACCATTGTTGTGGAATTTGGCGTCGATCATGACCTCCAGGAAGCGCTGCTGGACGTTCATGAAGCTGTAGATCGCGCAAAACCTGAACTCCCGAGTACCGCCGAGGAGCCGGTTGTGAGTGAGGAAACCACAGCGGATTTCCCTATATTGCAAATCAATCTTGTCGGGGACCTGGTCTCCGAACGAACACTCTATGAGCACGCAATCAAACTCCGAAATCAGATTGAGAGTCTGCCTGAGGTTATGGATGCAGAGCTTCAGGGCGACCGAGAGGAGTTGTTGGAAGCTATAATCGATCCCATGGCCCTTGAGGCTTATCAAATTTCCAGTGAAGAGCTGATTAGCACAATTGTGCGCAACAATCGTTTGATTCCAGCGGGCAACATCGACACTGGAGAAGGGCGATTCTCCGTTAAGGTGCCGAGTGTGATCGAAGAAGCACAGGACCTCTTCGACTTACCGATCAAAACCAACGCTGGCACCGTTGTCACGTTGCGCGATGTAGCAACGATCAAACGGACCTTCAAAGATCGGAGCAATTTTGCCCGGGTGAATGGTCAACGGACCATTTCAATTAACGTTATTAAGCGTGCCCAGGCCAACATTATTGAGACCGTTGATAAGTCCAAGCGTATTGTTGAGGATTATCGGCCTCTGTTGCCTAACAAAATTGATGTGTTCTATACCCAGGATCAGGCGCCTTACGCTGAGAGTCAGGTCCGGGAGCTACAGGGCAACATTATGACGGCGTTAGCGCTGGTTATGGTTTTGATCGTAGCCGCGATGGGCTGGCGCTCCGGCATTATTGTTGGTTTTGGTATCCCGGTTTCGTTTCTGTTTTCTGTGACATTGCTCCATCAAATTGGCTACACCTATAATTTTATGGTGATGTTCGGAATGCTGTTGGCTCTGGGTATGTTGATCGATGGCGCCATTGTGGTTACTGAATATGCCGATCGCAAAATGGTTGAAGGGTTTCATCGTCGCGAGGCCTACGCACTTGCGGCAAAGCGAATGTTCTGGCCGGTTGTGGCTTCAGTTGCAACTACCCTGGCTGCATTCTTACCGTTGATGTTCTGGCCCGGCGTGCCCGGCAAGTTTATGCGTTATTTGCCCGTGACGGTGTTTACGGTGCTTATCGGTAGTTTGCTCTATGCATTGGTCTTCGGTCCGGCCCTGGGTGCGGTGTTTGGTAAAGCTGGGGAAGACGACCAAAAATCCATTGATACCCTAAAAGAACTTGAAGAAGGGGACCCAACAAAACTCAAAAGTGTCACCGGTGTTTATGCTCGGGTGCTGCGTTGGACCAGCCACCATGCGGGGATTGTTTTGATTCTAACCCTGGCCGCGCTGTGGGGTAGTTTTACAGCCTATGGTAAGGCAGGAAACGGTGTTGTGTTCTTCTCCGATGCGGAACCCAAGTTTGGACGCATTACGGTACGCGCCAGAGGTAACTTGTCAGCGATTGAGGCAAACAAGCTGGTCAAAGAAGTTGAAAATGTCATTGTCGGGGTAGAGGGTATTGCGGCCATGAATACCTGGACAAAAACTCCCGGCGGGGCGTCTAGAGGTTCAGCGGATCGGATTGGGTCAATCTTCGTCGAACTGATGGAAGAGAATGATAGAGATGCCACCGGCACAGAAATTTTCGAAGCTATTCGAGAACGCACCAAGCGGATTGTCGGGATTGGGGTTGAGATTGAGGCGATGGAACAAGGGCCGAGTAACGGCAAGCCCATTGCCATTCAGTTTGCTTCTCAAAATAAAGAATTGATGGACCCAGCAATTGCGCGGGTGATTGAGCATATGTCGCAAATGGATGGGCTTCGAGATGTTGATGATACCCGCTCACTACCAGGCATTGAGTGGCGCTTAACGGTTGACCGTGCCCAGGCTGCGTTATTTGGTGCAGATGTTTCCCAGGTAGGTGTTGCGGTACAACTACTGACCAATGGGGTAAAGGTGGGTGAGTATCGTCCCAATGGTGCCGATGACGCTGTGGATATCCGGGTTCGTTTTCCTGAATCCGAGCGGGGCATTAATGCCCTTGATGAGTTGAAGATTGCCACCCGAGATGGCCTCGTGCCGGTGAGCAATTTTGTGACCCGGGCGGCAATGCCTAATGTCGACGCGATCCAGAGAATTGATGGTGTTCCAGTGAAGTTTATTCAGGCTGATGTGGCCCCGGGTGTTCTGGTGGATAACAAGGTCAAAGAGATAGAAGCCTGGCTACAAACCCAGCGCTTTGATCCGCGCCTGGAAATTACCTTCCGTGGCGTAAACGAAGAGCAAGCGGATTCGATTGCATTTGTCGGGGTTGCCTTTGCATTGTCGCTATTGCTGATGTTTGTGTTGTTAGTCACGCAATTTAATAGCCTGTATCAAGCGGTTTTGATTCTGTTTGCCGTTGTGATGTCGACGGCCGGAGTTTTGATCGGACTGATCATTACCGGTAATCCGTTTAGTGCGATTTTAACCGGTACCGGCATCGTGGCACTTGCGGGCATTGTCGTGAATAACAATATTGTGCTGATCGACACCTTCAATCATATCCGCCGCCAACATCCGGAGTTGTCCTATGATCAACTTATCGTGCGGACCGGTGCCCAACGATTGCGACCGGTTGTTCTGACTACAGTAACGACCATTTGTGGGATGTTGCCCCTTGCCATGAACTTCAGTATTGATTTGATCAATCGCTCGATTGTGTACGGCGGCGCCCTGTCAAATTTCTGGGTACCCCTGTCCCAGGCAATTGTTTCAGGATTGGCGTTTGCTTCAATTTTGACGTTGATTGCGACGCCGGCAATGCTGGCATTGCCCTATAGGATGCGTTATTTCCTGGATATTGCGATGGATTGGATCCGGCCTCGGCTACCTGAAGTCGTGAGCAGGCATCTAGTCTCAGATTCGAAATAGTAATGGCTTCATGGTTATGTTGAAGCGAGTTGTTTTACTGATCGTCGGGCTAGTGGCATTGGCGCTGATTCCCATGCTGATTTTTGCCTATACGCAGCTGAAGCCCGTGTTGCCTCAGGACGTTAAGCTCAATTTTGATGATGCCGCGTCATTGGCTTTTTTTGTCATGGGGGATCAGGGTACGGGAAACCTCCGCCAATGGCAGGTTGCCGATGCCATGGAACAACAGGCAGATCATGATCCGGTGCAGGGCGTGCTGCTGCTGGGAGACAATTTTTACCGCTACGGTGTTGCCTCCGTCACAGACTGGCAATGGCGGTATAAGTTTGAGCATGCCTACAAAGGCAGTCTGTCCGCGGTTCCCTTTTTTGCGACCCTTGGCAACCATGATTACTATGGTAATGAGTTAGCGCAAATCAACTACGACCTTAAGGACCTGGGCTCCCGGCGTTGGCAAATGCCCGCCAGGGACTATATCCGGGTTTTTGGACAGGGCCCTGATCAAGCGCTGCTCCGCGTGGCGTTCATCGATAGCGGGTTTTGGTTACGTAGTCCTGTTGATGCTTCGCAAACCCTTGACCGATTACTCGAGGCTGCCGAACCTGCCCGGTGGACCGTTGTGGTGACACATACGCCGCTACTTTCCGGAAACACATTGGATATTCAAGCAGAAGCCCAGGGTTTGTGGCAGCCAATATTACAATCCCACGGGGTAGATATTGTCCTGTCCGGCCACGATCACAATATGCAGTATTTACAGCAGGCCGGCTGGCCGGACCAGGCGATCATTGGAGTAGGCGGAAAGTCCGGGCAGCCCCTGGATTTTGAAGATGCTCCAGGGCTTGAGTTTTATTCCGATTTCCTGGGTTTTGGCCGTCTTGGAGTCTCAGCCGACCGGCTCTCCCTGCAATTCTACGACTCAGAGGGCAATCTACTGACTGAACGCCTGATCATCGCCGGGTGAATCGTCGGCCAATTTGTGTTCTGGTTCACAGTTCGAGCAAAGAGCTGACCGTTTGTCACGGATTGGCTAGTTTTCGTACAGGGTTCCGATAGGATGATTATCCCGTTTGAGTTGAGCCACTGGGATGAACCAGAACGTGAAAGAATTGGAACGAGAAGCCAGCCTGCAACGTGTCATCCGTGAGTTAGAATTGGAAATGCAGCGTCTGGTAACCCTATTAGTGAACGATAGCCGGCCCCCGCGCTAACCCCTGCTGGCTCCCCGCCGGTAACCCCGCTACTATCTACGCTGGCAACAAGCTGGTGTTTTATCTAAATGTCACGTACGTACAAAATTTCAATTGTTATTTTTCTGTTAATCCTCGCAAATGGAGTGTCCGCTGTGGATATCGAATTCAAAAACCCCGAGTCCTTTAAAAAACTAGGTCTGCCATTCTCTGAAGCCGTGCGGGTAGGGGATTTGTTATTCCTATCTGGTCAGTTGGGCAATCAGCCCGGTGGTCTGGGCCTGGTAGAGGGGGGCGTTGAAGCTGAAACTCGCCAGACCATGGAGAACATCAAAGCCGTGCTCGAGCGAAATGAACTGGGGCTAGATCGGGTGGTGAAATGTACGCTGTTCCTGGCAGATATTGCGGAATGGCCCAAGGTGAATGCCGTTTACAAAACATACTTCGGCGATAATCCTCCCGCCCGAAGCGCGCTTGCTGCCTCGGGGCTGGCGCTCGATGCCAGGGTGGAGATCGAGTGCATCGCGGCGTATTGATCGCTGCGGAATACCTGAATGAGTAGCGCCGGGGTGTAGTGTTGTGAATGTCTTACTCGTGGATGTCTGTCATACGCTCTATGACGCAAACACAACCTATGGTTTCCTAGATCGATGCCTGGTGACAAACCCTGGGTACGCTGTGCTGATGAAGCGCCGCGGATCCGTTTTTGAGCGGGTAAAAGCAAGACTCTTCCCCGGCCAGGATATTATTCGGCAGCAAGCGGTGGCGTTACTCGCAGGTGCGCCAAAGCAATCACTGACTGAAGCAGCCCATGACTACGTCCAGACTCTGTCTGGGATAACCCCGGTACAAGATTATATAAGGGGACAGCAAGCCGATGGCGTGCAGGTTTATCTTGTTTCGTCCTCTCTCGATTTGCTGGTAGATGCGATTGCGCAGCAGCTTGGTGTGGCGGGCTGGTTTGCGTCGAGGCTCGGCTTCAATCAGGGGGTCTGTAGCGGAAAACTTGAATCGGATCTGACCGGTACCAAGGACCGAATCATCCGCGAACATTTTGCCGACGCAGCAGCTATAGAATTTGTTTCAGATAATTTCTCCGATGCAAACTGCATTCCTTTAGTTCAGTCTTTTCGGCCGGTCTATGCCAGGCAAAACCTCCGGGCGCGGGCGTTCTGGTCAAGGCAAAAAGTCGGAGAACCCATCTATGAATAGATGGATGTTCTACATCCCCTTGGCCTATTTTTTTGGCACAAGGGTGGTCACGGCCAAAGCCAGAATATCCTGGTGCATGATTTATCCTGTGCCGCTCCTGCTGATTGTTTTTGCGTTTGGTCAAGGGTTTGACCTTGAGGACCTGGTGCAACTAATTTTGGCATCGGTATGTACCTATACCATTTATGAGCTCGGCTACATTCAAAATGATACCGTGACCATTCGATCTGAAGCTCAACCAAACCTCCGGCTCGGAGAGTTGGAGCTTGAATATGTCTCTGACTACTGGCTGGTCATGCTGCTGGTTCGGCTCATGATTGCCGGTCTACTGCTGAGCAGCCTATATTCGGCACCGGGCTTTTTACTTTACCTGCTTTCGCTGTTGATCCTGGGTACGGTATTTCAAATCTACAATCGTCAACGGGGGCCAATGAATGCATTGCTTCACCCGGTGCTAGTAACCGCGCGATTCTGTGGTCCTTTGATGTTATTGCTCCCGGACCTGACGGTATTCTGTTATGGGCTGCTGGTGTTTCCAGTGTTGAATGGACTAGAACGGGCTCGGGAACCACGGTACGGCTTGACGAGACTGGAGCGAATTTGGTTTGCAAATAGTGGGTCTGGACGGTGGGGATACTATCTGGTTGTACTCGCTGCCTGGCTCCTGCTTTGTGTCACCCTAGACCTATCTCTGCTAACGGGGCTGCCGTTGTTTTATATGTTTGTGTATCGCCTGGGTTCACCCTGGATTTTGACGCGGTTGGGCCTGGGTCGATGAAGTTTACTTTTTTGCTTCCGAATATTGAAATTTCCGGCGGCAATCGGGCGAACTTTGAGTTGTCGAATGCCTTGAGTGAACTGGGTCATGAGGTGGTCATTGTGTATCCAATAGTGCCCGGGCGAGATGGGCTTGGTTGGACATCAATACGTAAAACACTCGTGCAGCTTTTAAAGGCTGGACGAAACTTTTTCTCCCGTGGGCTCTGGTTTGATCTCAAGGCCGAGTTAAAGCCCTTAGCCTATTTTACTACCGGGCACCTGAGCAACTCGTTGCCCGAGGCTGATTATCTAATTGTGAGTTGGTGGGCTCATGTATCACTTATCTCCAGCTTGGATACTAGAATCGGTCAGCGGGTCCATCTGATTCGGAGTTTGGAGTTTTGGGGTGGCCCGGAGCAAAAAGTCACCGAAGCTTATCAGGCATCACTGTTAAAAATCGTGACTTCCCCAGCGCTCCGTCGTCAGTATGAATCCAGGTTTGGCAAGCTCGCCGGTATTGTACCCGATGGCGTTTGCCTTAAGACTTTCAGCCCAGGTCCAAGTCCATATGCTAAAGATGAGTTTCTCACTATTGGGATGATGTATAGACGGCAGCCCTTAAAACGAATGAAAGATGGTCTGCATGTGCTAACCAGAGTTGCAACGCGCCACCCTAACGTCCGAGTAATGTTGTTCGGTGAGCGCTTACGCGGGGATGACAAAAATCTGTTAGATGGCATTCCAAATTGGAATTACACAAAATTTCCAACGGGAGAGCGACTTAGAGATCACTATCGATGCCTCGATATATTTTTGTTCACCAGTGGTCCAGAGGAAGCATTTGGTTTACCGCCGTTAGAGGCAATGGCTTGCGGGTGTGCGATAGTCAGTACCGACGTGGGCGCTATTCGTGAATATGCAACCGAGGGTGAAACAGCGTTGATCTGCCAACCCGGAGATCTTGAGGGTCTGGAAGCTCAGCTAGAGAAGCTAATTTCGGATCAAGAACTTCGACGCGGGATGGGGAAAAATGGTGCTGCTGCGGTCCAAGCGTTGAGCTGGCACAATTCTGCACTTATGCTTCTGCAAACCTTAGCGGATCATGAAGCCTTAGATTGACGTAGATTGCCACGATGAGTTGTTATTTGGCGATAGTGCTTCCGCTACAGATATTTCATTTGCACTAAAGAGATTGGATGAGTAGGAATCACAATATGAATGTCATTTCTAAGGAAGCCAGGATTGGCAAAAACGTCAAATTTGGCAGTTTCGTGACCGTTGAAGCCGGGGTTTCAATTGGCGATGACTCGGTGATCGAATCCTATTCATATCTAGGTTATTCCAATGGCCGAGAACAAGGCGAGTTAACGATCGGCAAACGGGCCCATATCCGCTCACACACGGTTATTTATCAAGGTTCAACAATAGGTGACGAACTTGTCACTGGTCATCATGCCATCATTCGAGAGAACACCCGTATTGGCGATGCATTCCAGGCCGGCATTGCGACCGTGGTCATGGGGGAGTTGGAGATAGGCGATTATGTGAAGACGGGCTCCAATGTTGAAATAGGCCAGGGTTCAAAGGTGGGAAATTTTGTCTGGATCTACCTCAACTCATCGCTAATCAATGATCGACGGCCGCCTTCCACTGAAATATCAGGACCTATCATTGAAGATTATGCGGTGATTGGAGCGCATTGTGTGATCTATCCAGGCGTTCGTGTTGGCACTGATTCGCTGGTAGGCTCCGGCTGTTTTCTAATGCAAGATTTACCCCCCAGTCAAATTGCGGTCGGAAACCCCTCAAAAATCATTGGGCCGACAACAAAAATAAAATTTGGCAATGAGGGGCAGAAACAAAATGTATACCCCTGGCGCTATAGGTTTCACAGGGGCTATCCGAAAGCGCTGGTTGATAGCTGGTTAGCAGAAGCAGAACAAGCCAGGACCGATGGCGATTGAAGCGTTAAAAATGCAGGCAGCCCGTAAAATGATACTGTTGTGGGAGAACCGTGTGTTTCATGAGGAGGATATTGAATGGCAATAAAAGACTGTAAAATTATCGATCTCCCTAAAATTCAAGATCCCCGGGGTAACCTCACGTTCATTGAGGGTGGCGAGCACATCCCATTTGATATCCAAAGAGTCTATTACCTGTACGATGTTCCCGGTGGCTCAGAGCGGGGTGGCCACGCACATAAAAACTTGAAACAACTTATCATCGCGATGTCGGGTAGTTTTGATGTCGTGTTAGACGACGGTTTTGAACAAAAGCGGTACCACCTCAACCGTTCTCACTACGGTCTGTATATAGATACGATGGTATGGCGGGAACTGGATAATTTCTCATCCGGTTCAGTTTCTATGGTGCTCGCGTCCAACAAATATAGCGAAGACGATTATGTGCGTGATTACCAGGAGTTTATAAATCATGTCAAAAAGTCACCTTAAAGCTGAAGTCCAATCATCAGGAGTTGATGATGTTCGCAAGCCAGGTGCTAATAGAACGTTGCTGTTAGCGGTTGGGACAAAAAGTTTAGCGGGAGAATATTGATGAAGGTGCCGTTTTTTGATCTTCAGGCGGCCTATCCTGAACTCAAGTCCGAAATTGATTCAGCGGTGCACCGTGTCCTTGAGTCTGGCTGGTATATTGCGGGAGAAGAAGTTGAGGCATTTGAGGGCGGCTATGCAGGCTATTGCGGAGCGCAATCCTGCGTCGGCGTGGCTAACGGCCTGGATGCGCTTTTTCTAAGCCTGAAAGCGATGGACATTGGGCCGGGAGATGAAGTCATCGTGCCATCCCATACTTTTGTTGCCACATGGCTCGCGGTGAGCCGTTGCGGTGCCACGCCCGTCGCCGTGGAACCGCGAGAAGACACTTACAACATTGACCCCGACAAAATCGAAGCCAGGATTACCGATAAGACCAGGGCCATTATTCCCGTGCATCTTTATGGCCAGCCCGCGGATCTCGACCCAATACTCGCGCTGACAAAAAAATATAATTTGAAATTACTGGAGGATGCGGCTCAAGCCCATGGCGCAAGATACAAAGGCAAACGTATCGGTGCACATGGCGATGCCGTCGCCTGGAGTTTTTACCCGGGGAAAAATCTCGGTGCGATGGGTGATGGCGGTGCAGTGACCACCGACAATCCTGAACTTGCAGAGCGTATCAGAGTATTGAGTAACTACGGTTCCAGGGTGAAATACGAAAATGAAGTCCAGGGTGTAAACAGCCGCTTGGATCCCATTCAGGCTGCGGTGCTTTCGGTTAAGTTAAAATATCTGGATGACTGGAACGCGCGGCGTAGCGCAGTCGCGCGTACCTATACACAAGCATTAGGTGAGTCGAATCTGGCGTTACCCTTTGTTCCCGAGTGGGCAGAGCCCGTCTGGCACCAATATGTAGTTCGATCCACTGGACGAGACCATCTTCAAGAAACTCTGGCCCGCGCCGGTGTGGCGACCATGGTTCACTACCCAATACCGCCGAATCGTCAGCAAGCCTATTTAGCGATAGGTCATGGTTTAGGCAGCTTACCGATAGCGGAACAACTTGCCGGGGAAGTTTTGAGCCTGCCCATGGGGCCACATTTGAGAGCGGATCAGCAGGAACATGTGATGGGTGAGACAATGAGCCTCGTGTCCCGAGCCGTGAGATAGGCATTCGTGAGTATGCTTCCCGTGCCTGACAATAAGCCTGAGTCCTATAACCAGATACTTAAATCCACTTCAGTCATTGGTGGCGCGGCGGGAGCTAACTTGTTGCTCAGTCTGCTGCGGATGAAATTTGCAGCATTGTTCATTGGTCCTGTCGGCGTGGGTCTGGTAGGCACATACCAGGTCATTCAAGGCATGGTGGGAACAGTCGCGGGTCTGGGTCTGCAACAAAGTGCCGTGCGCGATATTGTCGAAGCGGTGGGCAAAGGTGACGACGATGCCATTGGCCGTTCTATTTTATCGTTACGGAGAATTTGTTGGCTAACGGGCCTCATCGGCATGATTGCCATGGTTGCCCTGGCGGCGCCACTGGGCAAATACACATTTGATTCAACTGATTACACCCTGGATATAGCCCTGTTGGGCCCAATTATATTTTTGGCCAACGTGCAGGCTGGGCAGGCAGCAATACTGCAGGGAATGCGGCGTATTGGCGATCTCGCGCGACTAAATGTTATAGGCGCGGCAGTGGGCACTGTGGTGGCGGTTGCACTTTACGCCTGGTTGGGAGTACGAGGCATCATTCCATCTCTGCTTCTGATCGCGCTCATACAACTTCTCGTCACCTGGTATTTTTCCATGCGAGTCACCGTGCCAGCGGTAGAGCTCAGTTGGAAAGAGAGTTTTCAGGCCGCTGATGCCATGATTCGTTTAGGTGTGGTTTTTATGTGGAACGGTCTGCTGATTGCATTAGTCGCCTATCTAACCCGTTCCTGGATAACTCAGGAGCTGGATCTGGTGGCCGTGGGTATATTTACCGCTGCGTTTTCCCTGTCTGGCATGTTTATCAATTTTATATTGGGTGCAATGGGAGCAGATTACTACCCAAGGTTAACGGAAGCGTCCCATGATCATGGTGCCATGGGGCGATTAGTCAACGAACAAACTGAAATTGGCCTTTTGTTAGCCGTGCCGGGCTTGTTGGCTACCTTAACGCTAGCGCCATGGATTATTAGTCTGTTTTTTACGAGGGAGTTTCTTCCGGCAGCTGGGCTATTGCAGTGGTTTATCCTGGGCTGTCTAGGTCGAGTGATCTCATGGCCATTGGGGTTTGTCATGCTTGCGCTTGGGAAGGCCAGGTGGTTTTTTATCACGGAGACCTCAGCTAATTTTTTGCATCTACTTATGATTTGGTTAGGTCTGGCGGTTCTTGGTCTAGAAGGTGTCGCGATCGCTTTTTTTTGTTTGTATGTGTTTTATATCGCTGCGGTTTACGGCCTGGCCCGACATTTAATAGGATTTAGTTGGGCAGGCACAACACTTCGTCTGCTCTATATTTTTCTGCCTATCATGATCGGTGCATTCTTTTTCGGACGTCTGCTCGCTCTGCCCGCAGCGACAATGGTAGGTGGGATTGTGACCTGCCTTGCCACGTTGTTTTGTGTGAGAGAACTGGTGCAGCGGCTCGGTAATGAAGACAGGATGGTTCGGATGATTTTCCTTGTCCCTGGCGTTCGATGGGTTTGTAGCCTGTGAAATTTTTGGGAAGCTCAGAATGTTAAAAACAAAACCGTTAGTCAGTTTTGTAATGCTTGCATACAATCAAGAAAAGTATATCGAAGCGGCTCTAGAAGGCGCTTTTGCCCAGACCTACAGTCCTTTGGAAATAATACTTTCAGATGATGGTTCGAATGATTCGACATTCAGCTTAATGCAAGCCAAGGCTGCTATGTACGAAGGCCCGCATCGGGTAAAAGTTAGACAGACTAAAAAAAATAATGGATTGGCAGATCATTTTAATACAGTGATATCGCTAGCAAAGGGCGAGATTATTGTTATCGCTTCGGGGGATGATATTTCTTTGCCTAACCGAACGACAAACACGGTAGAACTGTTGGCAAACAATCCCACCGCGAAGTTTATTTCTTTTATGGACATTGTGATTGATGAGCATGGAAATGAAGTGCCGACAAAAAAAGCTCGATCAGCTAAAGAGGTTGCGATCTCACTCGAAGACCATTTGAATTTCACAACAACAAACTTAAGCGGCGCATCGCGGGGCTTTAGAAAAGAAATATTTGAAATATTTGGGGCGCTCAGAACGACCTGTCCAACGGAGGATACTCCCCATATTCTGCGAGGTTTGATCTTAGGTGAGGCGTTGGTTTCGCCTATTCCGGGCATTAAATATCGAGTGCATGGCAACAACTTATCGGGACCCGCATCGCTACCATTTTTGTCCCTTGAAGAAATTCGACACCAATATTTGCAGGATACCGCCGTGGCGCTTTCTACAGGACTAATTTCT
>TARA_R110002072_G_scaffold295170_1_pt1 | contig 42610 bp, 32 predicted proteins | sample TARA_R110002072 | Tara Oceans TARA_R110002072 (sample SAMEA4397118) | marine metagenome | biome: Polar Biome; feature: [SRF] surface water layer (ENVO:00010504); material: water (ENVO:00002006), including particulate matter (ENVO:01000060) such as... | depth 5 m
GCGGGATACTATCCACGCCAAACAAGAAGGTCAACTAACTCAGCCAGGATTTTTCAGGAATCCATTTACGACTGACGAAACGTTGACCAAGTGGAGACGATCGGGCTCGAACCGACAACCCCCGGCTTGCAAAGCCGGTGCTCTCCCAATTGAGCTACGTCCCCGACAAAGTCGAGAGCCAAGAGTCCAAGGCCCAGAAAAAAAACCTCGACTCTGGACACTTGACTCTCGACAGCAAATGGGCGTACCTGGATTCGAACCGGGGACCTCAGCTTTATCAGAGCTGCGCTCTAACCAACTGAGCTATACGCCCTTCACTATCTCGGAATTCTTGCGATCTGGAGTTGTGATGTCCAGCGTTCGCAGGAAGGTTTCTTGAATCGACAGAATGAACTCTCACCCTGAGCAAAATCTGAGATGTTACGATGATTTGTCAGCACCGGGCCGGACTCAGCTATCAGACAATGCCAAGCCATTGGTGACACAATCCGACAAACCAAGGTTGCACGCAGATCTCCAGAAAAGTTCAGCTACCTGGAGACTACTCCGCGTTGATCGAATTTTCCAGGCTGGTGCGACGTTCAACGGAACTGCGTACCCCATCCTCGCGAAAACTTCCCGTTTTCAAATAACGAGAAACGGCGTCAACAATCGCAGAGTTGAAAGGCAGAAACGAATGCAGCACCGGAAGAGCAAGCGAGTCGTCAGCCCCCTCAAGAAACGCACTTGAGACTGCCACCAGGCCGTCGTCATCCCCCGGAATCAGCGGATTGTAGCCGTCGGCGGTACCCTTCCCGCCAGCAATCACGGAGAAAGGAATCTCCGGCACCGGCAGTTGAGCGATGACGCCAGACTGATCGGCGACCAACTGTTGCCCCGCCGGCCCAAGAATCAGTCGGTACAGATGCCATTCCTTCAGAAGGTCCGCAACTTCGGCACCTTTGTTCGGGGTCCCCATCATTACCAGACACCTTGCTCGATCGTCGCCACCCTGTCCCAGCCACGACCGAACAACCAGCCCTCCCATACTGTGGGTCACGAAGCTGATTTTCTCGACACCTTCGAGCGAATCAACGACCCGTCCAAGCATTCTCGCCGAGGTCGCAATATCGACACGGGTGCTCGGATAGTCGAACGGAACGACCAGGTACCCGTCCTTTTCAAGACGCTCCTGCACTCGGCTCATGGCTTTAGAAGAGCGGAAAATTCCGTGCAGCAGCACGACTGCTTCGCCCTGCATTGGGGGAAGCTTGCGTTCGCCCCGAATGTCGTCGAGTTTTTTCCTGCAACTGTCAAAGCTTCCCCACGCGTGACGAACATCGCGAGGATCAAGCAGTCGGTAATGCCCGGTGATGACGTTCTGCTGAATGGTCCAGCCCTGGAAAAAGTGAACATCCCCCCAAAGTTGCCGACCGCCTAGTGTTTTCATAGGAGCACTGACCTGAGAAAGCTTCTGTTTAAGATCGGACGGCGCGGGCAATTCTTCGGCATCGATGACACACCGTCCAGTCACCAGAATTGTCAGCACCAAACCGAAATACCGACCTCGGCGGAGCAGTCTCCAGGACTCCCCCGCCACATTGTTCGCTGAACTCACGTCCCGATTCTCCGGCAGCGATCCGTCAGCCATAAAAATTTCCACAACCTCAAGGCCCGACTGTCGCCACAGAAAACCCGAACACTCACTCAGGCGATTTCAGTCGAAAAATATAACTTACCGGCATCCGTGCTTTGCATCCGTCGCAGGCCAATCTAATCTCCCGGCAATTGACTGCCCACGCCAATCGCAAACCTGCACGACGAAACAGACCGACTCACCGCCCCGCCAAAGATCACAGTAGCCGACTTCAGGAACACGCATGAACTGCCCGTTCTGCCGCCACGATGAAACAAAAGTCATCGACTCACGCTCCAGCGAACCGACCGTCATCCGCCGCCGACGCGAGTGCATGAAGTGCGAACGCCGCTTTACGACCTACGAAAAGATCGAGCAGGCTCCGATCAAGGTCATTAAAAAGGACGGCTCGCGAGTTCCGTTTAATAAAGAGAAGATTCGCTTCGGCCTCGAAAAAGCCTGCTACAAGCGACCGGTCAGCCAGGAGCAGATCGAATCACTGATTAACTCAGTCGAGTCCGACATCTACGACGATTTCGAGAACGAAGTCCCGGCACGTTACATTGGCGAAAAAGTCTTCAGCTTGCTGAGAGAAATCGACCAGGTCGCCTTCGTCCGATTTGCATCGGTCTATCGCGAATTCAAAGACGTCAACGATTTCGTCGAAGAACTCGGCCCGATGCTCGATGACCGCGGTACACTGCCTCGCTAAAAAGCCCGATCAGACTCATTCAGCGTCGCGTTCGATGTGCCCGCTTTTGCCGCCAGACTTTTCGAGCAGTTCCATCGGCCCGATCGACATCCAGCGATCAACGGCTTTGCACATATCGTAGATCGTCAACGCGGCGATACTGACGGCGGTCATGGCTTCCATTTCGACGCCGGTCCGACCGTGATTGCTGACTCGAGCCTCGATGCGAACCCGTCGATCGTCGACAAATTCGTAGTCAATCGACGCACTGTCCAGACCGAGCGAATGGCACAACGGGATCAGATTCTGAGTCTGCTTGGTGGCCATGATTCCAGCCAGACGTGCTACTTCAAGGACGTCACCTTTCGCCAGTTGCCGATCCCGGATCAGCTTCAACGTCGCAGGCTCCATCGAAACAAACGCCTGCGCACGAGCCATCCGCTCGGTGATTTCTTTCTTCCCGACATTCACCATCCGGCTTGCACCGGACGAATCAAAATGTGTCAGTTCACCGGACATTTCTGATTTGCTTTCGAAAATTGCAATTACACACCGCCTGGACGCCGACAGACGACGACTTTGGTTCTGCCAGCCTGGCGAGTGTAGATCACCGTGCCGACACCCTTCCCTTTCATCGGGAGTTTTTTTCGGACGGTTTCAGCCTGGATCGGAATATGGCGGCATTTAACTTCAGCCTGACCGAAGCTGTATCGACCGAAGGCTCGCCGGATGTCGCGATCGTTGTTCGGCAGATTTTCGAGGACTTCGAACGGTCGAACAAATGGTGAATCAACCAGCGTGTCGCCTGTGAGATACTCCTCGGTGTCGTCCAGCCTTCGTAGTCCAAGCCGTTCGGCGAGCACATCGACCAGGCCGGACCGAACCACTGCCGGATCGAGATCGTAGATCCACGTCCCAAGCTCCCCGACGTTCGTCCAGGCGGACAACGGCTCGGCGGCGAGCGTTTCCCCAGACGGCAGAACGGTCGCTCGGAAGGGCGCATCGCCAGCCAGTTCACCGAACCAGATCGTTGCTTCGCGGCATTCTCCGTCAAGGCTGATGAGTTCAACTTCGCAGTTCGGAAACTTTCCACCAAAGTTGCTGGCAGGACTGAGCTTGATGGCGCCGCCTCGGAATTCATCAATCAGCTGAAGGAGCACCGGCAGACCGGGCTGGCATTCTTCGATCCTTCTGACTCGCCGCCATTCGACGGGACGGCGATCCGGATCGATGTGCAGCAGTCCGTCCCGCGAAACAACATCGGCAATGTCAGAACAAAGCGGCGTCACTCGATCAGCAACGCCGTGCGCCGCGGCATTCCAGCCAGTCATCAAGCAGCAGACCGGTGACAGATCCACGCTGGTCACGTCGCAGCCCTGCGTTGCGAGAGCGACTGAGTCCGCACCGATTCCGCAGCAGAAGTCCTGGACAGCTCCGGAAAACCGTTTCGCTTTATGACCGGCGACGGCTTCAGAAGTCGCCTGTTCGAGCCCCTTCGCCGAGAACCACATATCAGCAGCTCGGGCAAACCGGGAAGCCGCTTTCTGACGAAGCTCCGCCTGAGTGATCGCTGCTCGAACGACCTCCGGCGGGAATTCAGCTCGCAACCGTTTCTGAAGGCCGAGTTCTGCACGCTTGTTTTCAGCAAGACGCTCAAAAAGTTCGGGAGTGGCTTTGAGCAGCTCAAGAACCCGGCAGGCCCCCTCTTCTTCAGCAGCAGAATTGTCAGATTCAGCGGACACAAAAAGCCTTTCCGAACGGATTGAGCAACGTCTGTCGCGAAGCAGACCCGAAACCGCCGCCAGCTTCAACTGACTGCCGCAGAAACTGAGATTTCGAGCAAAACGGTAGGGACCTTCGAAAATCCAGGCGTCAAGGTTTCCGCAACCGGAACGACTGGATGCACTCGTGCCATCGCAACGCGGGTTGATCTCTTCGAGCAACCGATGCAGCCGTTCCAGGCCGATAGACCGGAGTAATCGCTTTGTTTGATTTAATGCGAAGGAGTTTCTTTACGATGAATAAATCTCGAATTGTCCCGCTGGCCGTACTGAGCGTCGTGGCCGTCGCGACTTTCACCATCGCCGGCCCGATTGCCAGCCTGTTCAATGAGCAGCCGAAAGAAATCCAGTGGCAGACCGATCTGAACGAGGCACACCAGCAGTCTGTGCTTGAAAACCGACCGATGCTGATCGTCTTTGACGCCGACTGGTGCAAATACTGCGACAAAATGGACGAGGCGACCTTCAAGGATTCCAGCGTGGCGACGTACGTCAACGATAAGTTCGTGCCCGTCCATCTGGACCTTGCTGACAACATGAAGATCGCCGAAATCCTCGAAGTCGAGCGGATTCCCTGCACGATCGCACTCAGCCCGCGAGCTGACCTGCTCGGCCGAGTCGTCGGGTACGTCAACACCGTGCAGTATCGGGAAACTCTGGCCCAGGTCCGAGCCTTGCAGGCTCGCGTCGAACGTAAACTGGCCAGCGAGGCCAATCAGGCGTCCGACCATTAAGGATTATTTTCCCGCCTCAAGACGGCGTACTGCTTACGCAGCTCGATCGGATGCGGATCCCTGGTCACCTTCGGCCCCCTGGCGAATCGCCGCAGCCAGCAGATTCTGGAATCCTTGCGGCCAGTCCAGATCGACGAGTTGTTCAGCAAACGGGGCCACGAGTGCTACCAGTTCAAGACTGTCGCAAGGCACGCCACATTCGATGACCGATTCGATCGACTCAGCGGCACGACTCCAGTCGTACTCGTCTGACGCATCTTCTGCGACAGCGATTCGTTCAATGTGGTGACGAGCTTTGGCTATCCCACGGTCGATCTGCGTCGCCAGATGCTGATCCGGAGTCACCAGTTCCAGCAATTCGAAGGCGCGATCGTGAACGTCATCGTTACGACCGGGATCTGCGGGGTCGCTGATTTTCATGAAGCGGCCGATGTAGAAGCGGTCCTGATTCGCCCGGTTTCTCAGCCAGTAGTAGATCATCTGCTGATCAGAATCCGGATGAGATTCCACGCGACCCACAGCGGTCCGCAGGGCCGATTGAGATTCAGCCATCATGTCGATGGCTGCCATAAAGTGCGTACGGTCTTCCAGGTCGGACGTCGCCAGAATTGCCTCGATGCACTCGGCCAGTGTTTCAAAACAGTCAGCCAGCAGAAGGTAATTTTCGGCACGCGACCAGATGTCACTTCGCGGCTGATTCATCCAGAGGAAGCAGTTCGGAAGTTCTCGTGCGCGACCGATGATGTCCTGGTCACCTGGCCGCACATCGAATGAAAAGTCAGCGCCATCGCGCAGGAGTTCGTCGCGTTCAACAGCCCAGCGAGCGCCTTCAGCCTTCAGTCGGCAGCGTTCAGCGATCAGTGCGAGATCGTTGTCAGAAACGTCAGAATGCCTCGGGCGACTGGAATCAATTCGCGCAGGCGACTCCTGAGTACGAAACCCGCCCTCAAGCGTCGGCAGAACTTCGGAGCGAAGCGGTTCCGGTCCAGCTTCCGGCTGAGCGTTCAACCAGTTCGTAACTGTTGTGAGCGCTGCCCTGAGTTCAGGCAATTGAGGTGGGCAATCCGACAACTCCGCCACGATAAGGGCGAGCGCGTCTCGAATTGACGCCAGTGGTGTACTGGTTGTGTTTGGGTCAGCATCCTGCTGACCAGTGTAAATATCGCGAGGACTCATCCATCCACTCCTTATCACGTCATCCATGACGGGCGATACGTTACTCGTTTTTCCGGTTTCGAGGCGAGATGGATGTTGCGGGGGTCACGATCCTGAGTGCGGATGTGGATTCGGACTGTTTTGAAGTAGCCTCGCCTGCCGGTTTTTCCGTGCTCCGAGCCACTTCCGAAGCCTCAGATCGAGCATCCGGAGCCGGTAAGTCAGCCGTTCGAAAACGGTTCAAACCGACAAGCCGCGACGTCGCCTCTTCATCAAAAACGTTCGAATCCTTCAAAACAAGTGGAAGTTCGACTGTAAATTTACTGCCTTTTCCAAACTCACTTTCCAGATAAACCTCGCCATCCAGGAGCCGGCTAAGCTCCTTCACAATAGACAGCCCCAATCCAGTCCCCTCGTACTTTCTGGTCAGTGCATCTTTCTGGCCTGGGACCCCTCGGCCCTGTCGGAATTTTTCAAAAATCCGTTCCTGTTCGTCGAGCGGAATTCCGATTCCGTTGTCCTCAATCATCACGACGCATTTTTCACCGATTCTGGATGCCGAAATCCGAACACGACCGCCTTCAGGTGTGAACTTGATCGCATTCGAAATCAGGTTGGTCAGGATCTGCTGCATCTTTCCGGGATCCTGGAACAACGTCGGGATCCCATCATCAACGACCCAGGATAACGCAATCTGACGCTTCTCGGCGAGCGGCATCAGCGTGCTGACCTGCCGCTCGACCAGGTCATCCATACGAAATTCAGCCGGGTGAAGTTCCATCTTGCCGCTCTCGATTTTCGCCAGATCGAGCACATCATTGATCAGCGTCATCAGACTGCGACCAGACGTCTGGATATTGCTGGCGTATCGTTGTTCCTTATCGGTGAGATTCTTCGAATCAGCCAGCACCTCGCTGAAGCCGAGAATGCTGTTGAGCGGTGTGCGCAGCTCGTGGCTCATTGTCGCGAGGAACTCGTTCTTGACGTTGTTCATTTCGTAAAGTTGCAGATTGACGCTGGCGAGTTCGTCAACTTTTCCGTCGAGGTCGGCGTTCACTTCCCGCAGTTCTTCCTGAACCGTCACCAGGTGACGAAGCATGCGGTTGAAGGCGTGACTGAGTTCTTCAAATTCGTCTCCCGTACGAATGTCTGCCCGCATGTCGAGATTGCCATGGGCGATCGCGTCGCTGACCTTTTTCAAGTGAAGTACAGGCTTGGTGATCACGTACCTCACGACCAGATAGATCGCGAGAATCGCCAGCACGACCTTCACAATCTCCGCAGTGATGACAAACGCGTTTGTGGCGTGCAGCGATGCCTCAACAGCAGCCAGCGGCAAGGTTATCCTCGCCATGCCAATCAAATCGCCTTTTGCGATGGCGACAGTTCCGTCTGCGGTTTGCCGGTTCTTGTGATGGTGGCAGGCGATGCACGTTTCAGAAGCCGTCACCGCTCCGTAGTAACGATATTCATTACTTTCACGATCGATATGGACGAACTCTTCGGCACCGTTGCGCAGCTCCTGAAGGGCTCGATATCCAATGTCGTCGCTCGGTCGATTCGCTGGATCGGCGACTGCCGGATTCGCATCGACCATTTCGAATTTGAATTCGCGGAGATGTTCCGGCTGCAATTCTGATGACAGTTTCTCAACTCGCTTCAAAACGTCGAACGCGAAATTCAGTTCCTGGTCAGGCACGTCTTCTGGCGTGGGTTCTTTGTCCTGAACGGAATCAGGAACGAAATCCAACTCACCGCTGTTTCCGGGATTCTCGGCCTCATTAAAATTCGCTTTCAGCTGCGCAAACCATTCCCAGTGTCGCTGCTGAATCATCGGAGCCATCAACAGTCGCGCGGTTGTTTTATTCTGCTCGCCAATCAACGACGACGTCTGCCACCAGTAAAGGGCAAATGTCAGAACCGCGAGAACACTCAGGCCAAAACCGAACAGAACGAGGCATTTGACCTCGAAGTTGGTTTCTCCCAGAACGCGCTTGAGTGTTCGGTAAGACATCAGAAGCTCCGATCCGCCGCGAAGAAGTGACAGGCCCTTTCATCATAGAGCGAAGCATGATGTTCGACGACCGGAACTGGCACGTCGTGCGGAAAGCAATCTCCGAAAGCGGGCATTGCATGACGGTTTAAAAACAGACAATCGTCGGTTGCCCCAAAAAAATACAGCCCGGCGCCAGATGACTGGCGTCGGGCTGTCCGGTTATGGGCAAGGCAGGGGGCAGAATCTTACGTTGGCTGAGGTGTCCTAAGACGGGCCCCCTCAGCGATTGTACTCTGGCGGTTCTGACACGTTGTCCCTCCAGCAGTCTGGTTGGATGACTTCCCGCCTGAACTCACAGGCGAGCCGCTCAAAACAGAAGCGTTCAGTTGAGTCGACAGAAGAAAAGAGCAAGTGGTTCTGCAACCGGCGTCGGCAGGTCTCTGTCTCGATTTTCAATGCGATGAATCCTGAACAGCAAGCCGGGAAATCCCGCTGAGCAACATTCGTCGGTAAACAGCGTCTTCGTTTTGAAATTTGCGAGAAGGAACTTGTCTCGACGCAATCGTCGTTTCATTTGCCGCACCCATCCGGCTCTTTCTGAGCGAGACCAGGTGTGACGTCAACCTCTCTGAATCTGCGGTTCCGTCCGCTCCACAACCACATCCGGCGGTTGACAAAAGAGATGAAAATCCGAGGCCGCAGTGTGGCCTCACCAACAGTTCGGGACACTGATAGTTGCCGCCCTCAGTGCCCCACCTCCAAGTCTGGCGGACTTATCATAAGACCTCCTGAAACGTGGTGATGGGATTTGAAACTGATGTGTTTGTCGACACCGAAGCTTACGATACAAGCGAGATCCCGGTCGTCAATCTTTTCTTCTCAAAGTTATTTCCGTGTCCGTCGGATGGTTCAATCTCATGTTGTGACGCTGGCGGAGACTCTGACGGGGTATTCGATACCGAACTGTTTCTCGAACCCGGAAACTTTACCCGAACCGACCCGCTGGCTGAGTTCTCCTGTTGCGTATCGGTTCTTGATTATCAGTCGACCAGCCGTCCGTTGCGTTGTCATTCTGTAGACTGTTCTCTACATCGCCTCACTGGATCGGTTTAATGTTTGAAACCTTTGACCATACCGCCGATCTTGGACTGCGCGTTGCGGGAAATTCATTGAACGAACTCTTCGCTGAGGCCGCTGCCGGACTGACCTCGTTGATCGTGGCCGACGTTGGCAGTGTGGCCGTCTCGCGAGAGCGAACCGTGAATCTCAGCTCGCCGGATCTCGAGTATCTCTACTTTGACTGGCTGAGCGAACTGCTGTTTCTCTTCGAGTCCGAAGGCTGGCTCACAGCGAGTGCTGATGTCGAGATTACCGGCAATTCAATTGGCGGCGTCGTACGGGGCGAGGAGTTTTGCGAAGAACGACATCGCCGGTCGCACGAAGTCAAAGCGATCACCTATCACGCACTGAGCCTCGACTCGCACTTGCAGAACGGCAGAGAAATCTGGACAGCCGAAGTCATCGTCGACATCTGACACCGTCAGATGCGATGCCGCGTCCCGATGTGACACGGCATCCTGATGTAACGCCGTGTCGGCTTGCCACATTCGTCAGTTCAGCGGAAGTGTCGCGAGCATCTGATTGAAGGTCGAACGTTGTTCGTCCGTCAGCAGAGACATCATCTGAGACCTCGCCGCAGCCACTTCATTCTGATTCTGGCTGTTGAGCAACGCCTGAACTCGATCCTGCTGAGCCTTCGAAAGCTCCAACCGTGAAACGAGCTGACTCCACGAAATACTCCTGCCGCCGACCAGCCGACCAACCTGTTCACGATTCGGGCCGGTAATCCGCTCCCAGAAACTCGGCGTCAGTTCAAGCTTCTGCCGACTGGTGACGGTTCTCGTCGAAGCTCGATGAGTCCGTTCGAAGATTCGCCGCCGCTTTTCTTCCAGACTGAGCTGCGGGCGTTCGGCTAGAATCGCCTGCTCATGCGCAGAATTCGGAGTCTGTTTGGCAGCGTTTCCGACGCTGTGCAGAAACTCCATCATCATGATCGTCGAGCCGCTGAAGCCAAGCACCACCCCAATAAAGATCAGCGGCGAGGAGCCAGGCATTGTCAGCTTGTACGTCTTCCCCGCAAAGCGGAAGAGCGGAATGGAGAGTGAAGTTTCGTCAGAAACCCGACGAAGTCCCACGTACTGAAACCCATCTTCCGGTCGAACGTAAACGACTTCCAGGTCGAAAGTGGTATCGGTTTCCGGATCCGTCAACTGGACGTGGCTTCCCGGAGCGACTCGCGAGCCCTTCAGCAGAAGCAGGCCGAAACCCGTTGCCGACATATCTGACATGACGGCGCGATGCCCCTCTCCGCCGAACTCGACCACCACTTCTGCGCGGTTAGCTTCGACGGTGAAACGTTTGCTGCTTCGCCGTTCTGTCGGCTCGGCAATCACGATTCATCTCCTGAGAGGCGGAACGAAAGTACGAGCAGAAATCCGCTCGCGTTTTCAATTGGCCCGCTAAGCGGCGAAAGCTGGAATCCCGAACGCGAAATCTCCGTCACGAGAAAAAGCAGCCTTCACTCTGCAAGAATACGCAGTTACCCCGTGAGATATCCCCTGGCATTTCCGCTGTCGGTTTCAGATTACCCGACCGTCATCCGCGCAACGCGGATTGTCACAAAGTGCGGTGTCAGCTCGTGCTGATCATGCGGCTGCGCCGTCTTAAGGCGACACGCTGAAATCCCTTTTCTGTCACGCGTTTTCCTTCGGACCAAATTCGTCCATCGCTCGCTGCTTGACGCCCTGCAGATCGAGTTTGCCGGTTCCGAGCAGCGGAATTTCGTCGACCAGCAGGAAGCTGTCGGCAGACGGCAGCCACAGGTTGGGCATTCCGGCGACGCTGAGTGTCTTCAGAATTTCGTCGACTGATTTGTTGAGTTTTCGATGCAGCACAATGATCCGCTCGCCCTTCTGTTCGTGTGGAACAGCCGTTACGGCAATGCGAATGATGGCTTCTTCGGCGTCGGGATCGTCGACGAGTCTGTTGATTTCTTCTTCAATCCGAATGTGCGGCACCATTTCGCCACCGATCTTGGAAAAGCGACTCAGGCGACCGGTGATCGTGATAAAGCCGTCTTCGTCGATGAAGGCGATGTCGCCGGTATTGTACCAGCCGTCTTTGATGACTTCGGCGGTTTTCTCTGGCCGGTTCAGATAGCCAAGCATCACGTTTGGTCCGCGAATGTGCATGAGGCCGGCTTCGCCCTGCGGGAGCTCTTCTCCGGAATCCAGATCGACAATGCGGGCCATGACGTTGGGAATTGGTCGACCGATCGTCCCCATTTTCGAACCGGATTGTTCCGGAAGAGTGGCGTTGCTGCGGTGGTCGGGAACGTTCGCTGCGGCCAGCGGCGAGAGTTCAGTCGTGCCGTAGCCTTCGGTTGGCCAGATACCAAACTTCTCGTGGAATTCGTCAGCCAGTTGCTGCGGCAGTTTTTCGGCACCAACGATGGCCACATCCATCGTCGCCATCTGCTCTTTCGTGCAACGCTTCAGGTACGTTTTCAGAAACGTCGGCGTCGCCGCGATGATGGTAATTTTATGCTGCTCGCAAAGCTTGCCGACCATGCGACCGTCGAGCGGGTTGAAGTGGTAAACGCCTTTCGGGTCGAGCGTCAGCGGCAGCCACAACATCAGCGAATAACCAAAGCTGTGGAAGAACGGCAGAATGCCCAGCAACGCGTCGTTTTTATTGATCTGATAGAGCTGGTTCGCCGACGCAATGTTGGAACCGACGTTGCGGTGCGAAAGCATGACCCCTTTAGGCTCACCCGTGGACCCGGACGTAAAGATGATCGTCATGATCGAGTCCGGATCGATCTTCGTTAGTCCGAGACGTCGTTCCAACAGAGTGATCGGTTCGACGAACGCTGACATCAGTGACGCGACTTTGTCGACGCCGGTGATCTGTGTCTTAAGGTCCTCGGCAAAGACGACCTCCGCGTCGAGCTTCATTGGTTTCTTTTCGAGAAACTTCTGGCTCGTGATAACGTGCTTAATGCCGGCCTCTTTGATGCAGAAGTTGAGGACGTCGTCCGACAATGTGTAGTTCAGGTTAACGGCGACTTTTCCCATCAACGACAGCGCCGCATTGGTGATCGCTCCACCGGCGGACGGAGGCAGCAGGACTCCGACCATTTCTTCATCGCGAGCCAGCACGCTGCGCTGAAGAACCCGGCGAAACGCCAGCGCCGCGGTCAGCAGCTTGCCCCCGGTGATGTCGGCGCCGGCTGAGTCCGCGACTTTGGAACGGAATCTTGCTTTCCGGCACGCTCGCAGAAACTGTCGGGCGGGGATCAGTGCGGATTTGCGATGTGTCACAGCCTGGACTCCTAATTCTTCAACAGCCTGTCGAACGTGCCTGACGTCGTTCGCGTCGTGCAGCGGTTCGCCGAACATAATGGTGAACGGGTATGGCCAGCGACGTGGCCACTTCCAGAAAAACTTTCCGCCGTGGTAGCTGAAAATGCTACCCCACAATTCGTCGAGATAGGTCGGAATGACCGGTACGCTGGTGCCTTCAACAATGCGTAACAAACCTCGCTGAAACGGAAACAGTTGCCCCGTACGAGTCAGCGCTCCTTCGGCAAAAATACAGACCAGGTCGCCATCTTCCGCCGCTTTTCGGGCTTCTTTCAAAGAACGAAGCAGCGCTTTCGGCCCGCCGTCCGCTTTAATCGGAATCGTTCCGTACGTCCTGGAAATCCAGCCGACGAAACCTGGCACGTCGACATAGTCGGCGTAAGCGAGCATGCGGATTGGCCGATCGGACATCATGATCAGCAGGACACCGTCGAGCCAGGAAACGTGGTTGCAGACCAGCAGCCCGCCGCCTTCCTTGGGAATGTGTTCCTTGCCGACAACCTTGATCCGGTAGAACAGGTGACTGAACACCCACACGACAAAACGAATCGTCGCCTGAGGCAGCATCTGAAACGCGTAGATGATCACGGGAATCGTGCCCAGTCCGCAGACCAGGAAGATCGAGCCGGCGTCCATTTCGAGAATGTTGCCCATCACGTAGAACAGCCCGGCCGCTACCAGGATAAACGCGAACGTCAGGAAATTCGTGGCGGCCAGAATCGTTCCGCGAGTTGCGGTGTCGGATCGGTGTTGAAGGTTGGCTTCCAGTGGAATGTCAAAAAGCCCGGCGCTGAAGCCCAGCAGAAACAGCCACACGCACGACCAGACAAATGCTGGTTGCCCGACTGCTGGCAGCAATGGGTCAACAAAATGGCCCGACACAAACAGCAGGATGGCACTGATGGTGATGCCGCAGGCTCCGAGCGGCACCAGGCCCAGCTCAACCTTGCCCCCGGACACAATTCCGGCAAAGACACTTCCGCCGCCAAGCCCCAGCACCAGCACCGCCATCAACAGGCCGATCGTACTCTGTTTCAGTCCGAGCACGTGCTCGGCGAACGGGTCGATATTCATCTGAGCCAGGGAAGCCAGCATCCAGAAGAAGGCAATCCCGAGGGCCGTTCTAAACAACGGTCGGCTCGATTTCAAAAACCGAAGATCATGAATTGTCGCGCCGACAAAATTCAGCTCCAGCTTCCGGTCACTGGCCGCCGCCGGCAGCCGCTCGATGACAAGGCTTGTGAAGAGTCCGACGATGGCGACGCCGACAAGCAGCATGGCCGGGATCTGCAAACTTTCCCAGGTCGGGTTGGTAATGTCAGGAGCGGCTGCTTCCGCCAGCCAGTACCCCAGGGCAGTCCCAATAGCGGACGCGCCGACCGTCACCAGCCCCATCGCTCCATTGGCTGTGGAAAGATGCTCATGAGTAACCGTCTCAGGAATTGCCCCGTACTTCGCTGGGCTGAACAGAGCACTCTGGCCGCCCATGAACGCGACGACCGCCACCAGCAACCAGATATTTCCTGACATGATTGCCAGCACGCCGAAGATCATGATGGCAATTTCAGCGATCTTACAATTGACGATTACCGACCGTTTGCTGAATCGGTCAGCAAAGAACCCGGCGGGAACAGCCAGCAGAAGATAGGGCACCGTGAATACCGCAGCCCCGATCGCCAGAGCGGTTTCGTTGCCAAGCACCGGCTTGGCGACGCAAACAGCAAAGAACCGGAACATGTTGTCGTTCAGCGCGCCGAGCATCTGCGTGAACAGAATGCCGAGATAACTTCGGGAGCCGAGTCCGCCACGCAGATCGGCGGCTTCGAGGCTGGTTTCCTGACCGGTCATTATTGCTGCCCTGTTGCCGCGCTGGGACGCGGTGAGTTTTCTGTCGGTTTTCAGTAACGAGTCGTCAGGGCGTCGAGATTGCCCGGATGTAACGCACCATTATCCGGAAACCCGCCGCAGCACGATGCCGCACAAAGGGAATTCGGCAGAGTCCGACGACAATAACTCGACTGAAAGCGCGAATCAGAACGATTCCGAGCGAAACAACCAACACCATCTGGCTGGTTTTGAGGAGATCGTCGCTGAAGCAAACGATCGAGCGTATCGTTCAGGCGTCGCGATTCGCTCCGGGAACCCACAACACGCTGGACTTTCCGAGATCGTTGCAATGCTGAGCCAGCACGAAAAACAGGTCTGACAGGCGATTCAAATAGCAGACGACCTGATCGTTGACCGGCTCGGTTTCCTTCAGTGTCCAGACTGAAATTTCGGCACGGCGACAGACTGTTCGAGCCAGGTGCAACCACGCCGAAGCTGGCGTCCCACCAGGCAGAACAAAACTCGTCAACGGCTCCAGCGGTTCGTTGATCTCGTCAATACACCCTTCGAGCCACGCGACCTGTGCGGCAGAAACTCGCAGCGGCGGGTGCTCAGATTGCACCCCGGCGGCAGGCTCCGGCACGCAAAGATCAGCTCCAAGATCGAACAGATCGTTCTGAATTCGAAAAAGCCAGCCATCAATCAGCTCGGACAACTCAACCGTGCGAAGCAAGCCGAGCACCGAGTTCAACTCGTCGACCGTCCCGTAAGCCACCACTCGGTGATGAGTCTTGGCAACCCGAGCTCCATCGCCCAGTCCCGTCTGCCCGGCATCGCCGCTCTTTGTATAAATCTGATTCAGAAAAACCATTCCGATTCCTTCCGGTGAGAACGTTTCAAACGACAGGGGGACGTCCCAGGTCGGTGAAATCTGCACCACATTCATCCAGTTCATCAAGTAGCGTTGGTATGCGAAAGTCCGATCCACCAACAGAGCCGGGGCCTTAACTCTGAGTCAGAAACACTTCAGTAAGGAAATCGATGCCTGGTCACTCGACGTAAACGAAACTCAGCATGGAGTCGACTGGCAATTCAAAATCGATGACGTCCGGGGCAAACTCAACTCCGCTTACCCGAAGATTCCGCTCTGACAAAACGCAGTTCCGCAGCGATGCCAGGTAATTCACAAGTGGATGCCCCTGCGGACTCGCTGCAACTTTCGAATCAGTTTCAAGACCGGCGTGGCGTTAACAAGCCGAGACAAAACCCAGCTTCCCGACAGGTAAAATCGCGTGCATGTGGTTTGAATAGTACGTCCGGCAAATGCTCGGCGATATTTGTCGATTAGCCGACGCCTGGAATCAATGAAAGACGCGTCACACGTTCCTGGGCTCAAATGCTCCAGATGAAAGTCGATGACGCAGCACTCATAGCCCCGCGTGTGTGCGATGAGACAAATATCTGTTCCATACAGGTGAAAACCAGACAGGTCGTTCGAGAACCCAAGGTTTGCCGATTTCTTCAGCACGATAAAGTTCTCGTCCAGGCTTGAGACCTGTTGGGGAAAGTCACCTTGAGCAACATCCTGACCATGCGGATCCGTGATTCTAATGCAAAGATTTCCAAGTAACTGTCCGCCTCCGGCATTGCCGGCGACCGCCCAGTTCGGCATGTTCTTTTCAATTTCGTTCAGCCGCTGCGTCAGGTCCGCTCGATTATCAAAACGCAGTAAGACATCCTGATGACAAAGGATTATGAACTTGCCGCGACTCTTACTGATAGCCTTGTTCAAGCCTTCGTAGGCGTCATACGTGGTTGATGACGCATTATCAATGTAGATGTATTCGCAGTCGGCATAGCCGAACCCTGCCTCAAGAAAGGAGTTCAGCATGTTGCGATATGACTGAACGTCATTCACGAGCGTGCATATCGAAAAAACGACGCCTGAATCTGTGATGCTGCGGATCTCCTGCGCACCGGCAATCATATCCAGTGAACTGCGCATCTCGACTTTTTGCATAAATCTCAACTTCCCGTATCGCGTTCTCTCAGAAGTGCATACCGGCTCGAACGTAGCCAAGTTCTTCTGCGTCGAAGTTGCCGACGTGCGATCGATAGCGAAGTTCACGGTCAAACACGTAACCGATTTCGGCGAAGTACGTGATACCCGAGATGTGGCGTTTCTCCCAGCCGACGTTCACGCGCCAGTTGGAGAATGTGGCGAGGTCTTCACCAACGCCCGGTCGCTGAACACGCCATGTTCGGCCAAAGAATCCGCCGCCGACGTACGACCAGATTTCGCCCTCTTTCTGCTTCTTGACAAAGCCGGCGAGCTTCCATTCGGGAAACAGAATCTCGAACTGCAAATGGTCGTGCGGCTGCCAGATGACTCCGGCAACGGGATAGAACTCCTGGTTCTCAAGATTCAAATAAGCAGCTCCCATGACGACCTGAATGTCGCGGCTGGCTTCATAAGTGAACAGAGTCATCCCCGTGATGCGGAGGGCGTCGAGTTCTTTCTCTATATCTCCGTCACTGTAAAGTCCTGCGGCAAGTTCGGTCCGCATCCGCCATCGCTCGTCGAGCTGGTGCATCCACGCGATTTCAACCTGCAGATCAGTCAGGTCTTTTTCCAGTTTCGTGTCGGCCGTTCCAAGCCCTCGATGTATTCCAATCGACGGTGTCACCGTGATGCCGCGAAACTTGGCCAGTCCCACCGTCACTCCACCATAGAGCGAAGCCAGACCAAACTTGTCCGATCCGCTTCCGTCAATTGCCAGGTCGGCATGCCAGTGCTCCAGCCGCAGCCAGCTTCGGTCGTGCGGCGGCGTTCGAGCAGGGTCGCGAGGAATGTCGCTGCGAGTCGCTCGCCCGGCGTACTCTTCGATGAGGTCGATCCAATCCAGTTCTCCGTCGCGGTTACCTGCATCAAACAACGCCGGGTCAGTTCGTGGTAATGGAATCAGCGGATTGGATTCGGGCAGACTCGGCCACTCGAAACCATCACCGCCGTCAGGAATCTCAATGCCTCCGTCAAATCTGATCGGCCCGCCATTCTGATGCAGATCCTGATGCTGAAACGGGTCAATGATCGATGGCGGAAGCAGCGGATTCTGAGGCGGTGCGGGCAGAGCCGGCGTGAGAATCTCCGGTCGAAGAATCGGTCCCGGCGGAGGAGTTGACTGCTGGTGCATCCGACCTGGGAACGTTCTGGCGGTGTCGGCTCGATGAGTAGACGGAGTGCCTGGCAAATCTGGCGGCGCATTAATCGGAACGGGCAATTCCGGAGTTCCGTCGGCGATACGTGGCGCCAGACCGGTTCCATTCGAGTTTGCCAGAGACGTCATCCGTAACGGCAAGCCGGTGATCGGATCCAGCGGCTCACCCAGTCCGACCGGCGAACCGCTTTGACGCAAGGACTGTTGAGCTGGAGTCACGTTCAGATTCGTCGGCGCTGGAGTTTCCCAGGGCGCAATAAGTCCGTAACTATCGGGAGTCCGCTGCGCGAAACATCGAGGCGCAGACTCAGACAGAACCAGAGCGCACAGGCAAATTAGAAGTGGAGAAAATCTCACCAGTATCGGTGCCACAGGAGGGCCGAACGTGTGGAATCGAGAATCGATCCCAATGGAAGGGAGGGGTTGGATAGCGGTTTCCCGGAAATCCGGTCAAGACCAGATGAGTCAGTTGCTTGAGCCCAAAGCGCGATGGCAACTGTCGAATTCCGACGAATCAGTCAGACACAGTGTTCGTTAAGAGGTAGATCGACCGTGAAGATCCGTGAACTCTGGCCAACAGACAGTGGACCTCATACTCTGAAACATCTCCAGAAGAGCGATCCTGCTCCGCCCTTGCCCCCGTGAGAAATTCCATCCGAGGAACGATCCTATGCCGCGTCTGATTGCCGCTGTGATCCTGATTTCAAATTCGCTCGCCGTTTGCACAGCTCAGGCAGAAGACCTCGCCCGCCGAGTTCCACTGAACTCGATCAGGTTTGAAAAGACGGACTGGCCGTGGTGGCGAGGGCCGGAACGAAACGGCCATGCGACAAGAGATCAAACACCGCCGCTCTCGTGGGACGCCGAGAAGAACGTCGTCTGGAAAGCTCCCGTTCCAGGACGCGGACACGGTTCGCCGATCGTTGTCGGCCACCGGGTTTTCCTGGCCACAGCCGCAATGGACACTCACGTTCAGTCGGTCATTTGCTACGACCGAAGCAACGGAAAGCAGATCTGGAAAACCGACCTGCACACGAGCATTCCTCCCAAAAAGATGAACAAGAAGGCATCGATGGCCTCGTCCACTCCGGCGTGTGACGGCGAACGAGTCTTTATCAACTTTCTGCACGACGGGGCGGTCTACACGACAGCGTTGAGTCTTGACGGAAATCCAATCTGGCAGACGAAAATCACCGACTACCAGATTCATCAGGGTTATGGATCGTCGCCCGCTCTTTATGAGTCGCTGGTCATCGTCTCAGCCGACAACAAGGCCGGTGGCAAGGTTGCCGCGCTGGATCGACAAAACGGAAAGATCGTGTGGGAGCATCCTCGATCGAAGGATCCCAACTACCCATCGCCGATCATTCTGAAGGCAGCCGGCCGCGATCAGTTGTTTCTGACGGGGCTGAATGTGGTTTCGAGTTTCGATCCCCGAACCGGCGAGAAGCTCTGGGAACACCCCGGCGCGACGACCGAATGCGTGACCTCAACCGTGACCGACGGAAACCTCATCTTCACCAGCGGCGGCTACCCGAAAGACCATATCGCCGCCTTCAAAGCTGACGGCTCGCAGAAAGGCCCCGTCTGGGAAAACAAGTCACGAGCGTACGTCCCTTCGATGCTGATTCATGACGGGCACCTCTACGCTGTCCTGGACGCCGGCATCGCCATGTGCTGGAAAGTTGACTCGGGAGAAGAACTCTGGAAGAAGCGACTCGGCGGAACGTTCACAGCGTCTCCGGTCCTGGTTGGGGAAAACATCTTCGCGACGGACGAGGACGGGAAGACGCACATTTTCAAAACCTCACCCGACGGATTTGAATTGGTTGGCGAAAACAAACTCGGCGACGAAGTGTTCGCCACACCGGTCATCTGCGGAAGCCGCATCTACACACGAGTCGCCCATCGAAACGGGGAAACGCGTCAGGAAATGCTCTACTGCCTGGGCCAGTAGGTCAGGTTTTGCCTGACGAAGTCCAATGCTGATTTTGCACACAGAGATCGCAAAGGAAGAAGAAGCGGAGAATCGGTAAGTCTTTCTTCCCTTCCCAAGTCCTTGTCGCACTCTGTGCTCCACAGTAAAGAACCTGAATCCCGGATAGGTATCGGTGTTGCTCAGGAGTGAAAAATCAGGCACTTCCGGCTTGGATAATGTTTACGAGGAACGACGGGCGGCACCTGATGGACAGGGAAGCTTTGCTCTGTGATGTTGGCGACTTCGGTCTTGAGTTTGAACTTCAGCTCCGGCGTCGGTCGCTGTCTGGCCCCGTTCGGTCACGCGATCGTGATGGCCGACTTTCGCTGAGTGAAATGATGGCGATCGTCGTCGCCTTTCAGCTCAACCATTACCGTGATCTCAAAGCGTTTTACAATAACCTGCGTGAGTCCAGCAGCGACTGGTTTCCGGGACAGGTCAGTTACCAGCGGTTCAACGGCCTGATGCCTCGGCTGATCGTTCAGTCGGCTGGCTATCCGAAAAGTCGGTTTGAAACGTGCAGCGGGATCTTGATTGTGGACTCGACTCATCTGACCGTCTGCGGCAACAAGCGAATCGAGAAAAACCGTGGTCAAAGGCTTCGCTACCCAGGTCAATCAACCGGGGATGGTTCTACGGTTTCAAGCTGCACAGAGTAAAATGAACAAGTAGAGAGAGCTGATTATTCACGCCGCTTCTTCGGCGTCGTCCTCATCCACTTCTCCATCATCGTCCTCGCCTTCGTCCCACTCTTCATCGTCAGATTCATCTTCGTCGTCGAGGTCCGCATCTGGATCTGAGTCGGCAGTGAAATATTCTGCGGTTTCATCCGAGTCGTCTTCAATTTCTTCGTCAGCTTCGTCATCGGCCAGCAATTGAAAGGACTCTTCTTCGACGTCCGATTCCGGTTCGTCGACTTCTTCGGGTTCATCGCGCCGGCGGAGCGTGTCGGCCATTGGGAGGTCATCGAGACTTCCAAAACCGTACTCTTCCAGAAACTGTTTGGTTGTTCCATAGAGATACGGACGACCGAGCGAGTCGTCTTCTCCGGTGATTCGAATCAATCCTCTGTCCATCAGTTGTCGCAACATTTCCGAAGCCTGCACGCCTCGAATTTTATCAACATCCGCGCGAGTCACCGGTTGTCGGTATGCAACGATCGAAAGCGTTTCAAGCATCGGCGGCGACAGCTTTGCTCGGGCCTGGCGATTGTGCAGCCGGTCGAGCCACATCGAAAACTGCGGGCGAGTCATCATGCGCACGCCGGTCGCCACTTTCTCGATGCGAAACGCCGTCCCCCCTCGATCCAGCTTGTCGTTCAGTTCCTGAACCAGCTCGCGAGCTTCTGCGGCATCGGCCAGCGTTGCGAACTGGGCGAGCTTGCGGAACGACAACGCTCCGTCGGCCACCAGCAGGACAGCTTCCAACCGGGCCAGCTTGCGGCTGCGGCGAGTTGGATGCTCGGCTTTTTGCTCGCCCGTTACGCCATCAGACGCACCATCGGTCGGCCGAATCCGAAACGCCCAATGCCAGCCGCCCGTGCCAGACTGGCCGGACGCTGCGGCCAGGCCATCGATTCCCGAGTGAGTTTTCATCAACGAACCACCGCCTGCGTGAGCCTGTCGCGCGGCGCCGAACGTGGTTAACCGAGAGCCCCAGCCAGTCATCGATGAAGGTTCCAGTCTTCGACCTGTGCGAGCACGTCGCCAACGGCGATCAGCGGATCAACCGACTCCGCTTCAAACCGGCGCGAAATTCGCGGATCGTCGACCGAGGTGACCAGACAAACGAATCGATAACCGTCCTGCTCTGAATTCGGAGTCAACCGGAACGTACGGATTCCAAGCTGATTCAATCGATCAACGGCCTGCTGCCAGGTGAGTGTCTCAACTTGTGTCGAACGAAAATCCGGAGTGCTGTTGTCGGTTTTGTTCATCATCCGACCGTATCGGTCGGAATTGTCGTTATTGCCGAAAACTTCGTCTAACGACCTTGTAGCCACCGTCACGCCTGCGCGTCCGAATGATGTCTCTTCCAAAGCGACGGTTGGGGCCGGGGAATTGTCGACGCGCGATGGTGTCGCCCTCGACGGAACCGCAGCCTGTCCCGAAAATGAAGAACTGGCTATCGACGAGACCTCTTTTTCAGAGGACATCCTGGATTCCATTTCGATCGACGGTACGGCAAGCTGTCGACTGCTTCCGCTGGACACTCCGCAGGAATTCGTACGAAGGCTCACCTCAGTCCGAACAGCCCCGCTTCCGGCATCGTGTGGCCGAGCCAGCGGATCCCGCCAGGCGAGGCGACGACGATCCAGATCGCTCGATGAAGCATTCGCCACAACGTCGCCTGCACTTGCTCTTCGAGTTTGACCATCACTTCCGTACGGCTCGAACAGGTCGATCGACATGGGTTGAATCGTGGACACGTTCCGGACGAGCAACGCATCGGAATGTCCGACGCGAAGTTCCAGCAGATGGCTGGTATCTGTGATCTGCGCTGGCCCTGCCGTTGGCGACGCGGACACCGGAAAGAACTGTGGAATACCAAAGATGGCCATCATTGGCACAGCCGTCATTGGAATCAGCATCAGCAAAGTCTTAAACAGACTCTGAATACGGCGCATTCCGCCTCCCTGTGGAATATCGCGTGGTTCGTTGCCCGGACTCCATGTCGATCGTTGTCCCTCCCTGAACAACGATCCCGAGCGATTTTGAGGATGATAGGGGACATCGCAAAAACGCCACAATTCCAGTTCTGCGTCCCGTCGCAATACTGGTCAGATACGTATCTGCAAGGGTCTGTGGGCCATTCCGGTGCGGGTTGATCATGGCCAGACCCAATCCTACACTGAAGTTTCTTTGCGTTTCTGTGTTGGCTCCTGTCGTGAATTCTTCACCGTCACCCGGGATTTCAGGTCTTCTGAAACCTGTGCTGCTCTGGCAGCTTACCCGCCGCCAGTCCCCATAACTTATTGCTCCAGGATGTGCTGCCATGACATTTCACCTGTCGCTGCCTGACGCGTTCGTATCTCCCGTGTCGCGAAGCACGCAGATCATTCTGGCAGCTCTGGCCATCACTGCTTACGGATTCGGAGCAACGACGGCGTTCTCTCAGAGTGACGCGAAAGAGAAAGCAGAGGGTGTTCCCGGAGTCGTCACGGCTGCCGATGGCTGGGACATTCACTACACCTACTGGGAATCTCCGATGGGGAAAGAAGCCCCTGTCGTTATTCTGCTGCACGGCAAAGGTCAGGCTCGACTGATCTGGAAAGCGCTGCCTCTGGCGAAAGAGCTGGCGAAGAAGCAGTTCGCTGTCATCGCGGTGGACCTACGAAAACACGGCGAGTCCAAAGCTCCGGAAAATGCTCCTCCCCAGGCAAAAAGCGACAAGCTCACCAAAGATGACTACGTCGGGATGGGAGGCGATCTGGAAGCCATCAAAAAGTTCATTTACTCCGAACACCAGGCTCAGCGGCTGAACATGCGAAAGCTCGGCATTGTTTCGACGGACATGAGCACCGTCATCGCGCTGAACTGGACAAGTCTCGACTGGTTAAAGAAGCCGTTTGACGACGCTCCCACGATTGCAGCAAGAACTCCGAGAGGGCAGGACGTCCAGGCTCTGGTACTGGTTTCTCCTGAAGATTCGTTGAGCGGCGTCGGGACCATTGACGCCACGCGTTTTCTTCGTTCGACCGGAATCTCTGTCCTGCTGATGTCCTCTGACAAAGTTTCATCAGAAAAGCGAACGGCGGCGAAGATGTACTCGCAGCTCGGTGGTACTCAACAGGATGAGGCTGACAAACGACTCTTCAACATCGGATCAGACCTCAAACTTTCCGGGACAAATCTTCTCGCCCGACAGCCACAACTGCAGGCGGGTATCCAGAAATTTCTCGAAGACCACGTCATGGGACACACTGATCCCTGGAGAGATCGAGAGTCCCGTCTGAAGTAAGCCTGTCGTGCTTACAGCTCGGACGCAGCGATATCTTCTGCGCGAGCCATACCTGCCTGACGCCAGACATCGGAAAGGAGTCCAGTCGATGAGCGAAGCTGTAGCGATCGTACTTGCCGCCGGAAAAGGCACTCGGATGAAGTCCGACCTGCCAAAAGTTCTGCACGAAGTGTGTGGCCAATCGATGGTCGAGCACGTCTTTGACGCGGTGCGAGGAGCGGGCGTCAATCGAATCATCTGCGTCATTGGACACAAAGCTGATCTGATGCGCGAACGGCTCGGCCATCACGCTGACGTCGAGTTCGCTCTGCAGGAAGAACAGAACGGAACCGGGCACGCCGTTCAAATGGCGGCACCGATGCTGGCAGGCTACGCCGGCCCGGTCCTCGTCCTTGCCGGCGACACTCCGCTACTTCGAGCAGAATCGTTAAAAGGATTGCTCGACGAGCTGACCGGCAATCAGGCTGTTTCAGTCGTCGGTTCGGCAGTCACCGACAACAACCAGGGCCTCGGACGAATCGTGCGGGACTCCAACGGATCTTTCACCAGCATCGTCGAAGAAAAAGACGCCACGGAAGAACAACGAGCGATCAAAGAAATCAACACCGGCTGCTACGCGTTCGACGCGAAGTCGCTGTTCGAATCTCTGGCTCAGGTCAAACCGCTGAACACGCAGGGCGAGTACTACCTGACTGACTGCCCCGAAATTCTGCTCAAGCAGGGGAAGAAGTCTCTGGCCGCCGCGAAGCTCGACATTGACGAAGCGATGGGCGTCAACACTCAGGAACAGCTCGCGGCGGTTGCCGACGTGCTCAATGCACGAGCCGCGTCATAGCCGTCAGTCCGCTCAGGCTTCGCCTGACGGAGTCGTCCTCGGACGGCAACTCCACTTTTCAACCCGGAAAACAAGAAAGGCGTCGCGAGCCGAAGCTCACGACGCCTTCCTTTTTAACAACAGACAAGTGCGGGCCAGTACTTGCGTTGCTGTCGAACGGTTTAACTAGCGACTGCCGTGCCAGACGTAGAAAAATTCCTGGAAGAACAGACTCTTCGCTCCACGTGCCACCAGGTTGCCGGTATTTGCTGTTGAATCTCTGCCACTTCCGCCGTGGCGGCAATCCGCCGGCCATGTGAAAGCCGTCAATCTCACCGTTGCAGAATGATGCACCGCTTCCACAGTGGTTCAATTTTGCCGCTACTCGCTTTCCGTAATCGGTGTTAGCGTTCGGATTCGAATTTCACGCGGAGTATTTTTCTGCCTGCGCAGAATCACGATCTCAAAGCCGGAGAAGGCCGACTCGCGAGTTTCATACCGACACCGGAAAGCGCTTTCGGAAGCGAGTTTCAGCCGCCAGCATCGGCAGGGATCAGCAACACGCTGTCGCCGTCATGCAGGGTTGTTTTAAGGTCACGAGTGAAGACTGTCCCGTTGACATTCAACAGCCAGCCCGACGCGAGTTCGCGATCAATGACGCAAAGTTCCGCCAGCGACGGAAACTGCTCACAAACCTCCGACAGCACATCCTGCAAACATTCAGCATCGAGCGTCACTTCGGCAGTATTCGCGCGGCTGCGAGCAACTCCAAAGAATTCCAACTGAATCGAAGGCAAAGTCAGACCTCTTTTGAAATGAGGACCGAACTCCTCAGTTGAACTGACGACTTATCAGTCGTTGCGAGGAATGAGCCGAATTTCCCGCAGGTCGATCAACGCCTGAACCGGCGGAGACCGCGTGAAGACAACAAGTCGCGACGCTCCCGGCGGCAGAGTGATCGTGCCGGGCTTCCAGGTCGAGTATCGGTCCCAGCGGTCTGTCGAGGGCACTCGGCCTTCCAGCGTCTGCCCAGCGACTGACAAGACCAGCTGATTGCCTGCAGCACTCTTGTGACAGGCAAAGTCGAGCTCGACATCGAACTCGCATTGACTAATCGGCTCCGGCAGGACGACCGTCCAGGCCGCATAATCGTCTGCACTCAACCAGTTGCCGAGATTCCGGAAGTGCGCTTCAACGATCAGATTGGGACCGAACACCGACGCGGCGCTGGCCGGTAAACGCACTACGCCATCATCAGATGGCGATCCCTCAGTCGGCACGTTGAATGGAAGCTCCTTCGGCGTCAGGCCCGACGTCTGCACGAACGCTATGACGTCGGCGATGTCCTGTTTTGAAAGGTCTTTTTCCAGACCCTCGGGCATCAGAGAACGCTGGGAACTGATCAATTGGTCCAGATCTTTGCGAAGCAGAACGTGCTCCTTCCCATCCGTCGAAATCAGAGTCACGCTGTTGCCGGTTTCGTTAAGCAGCATCCCCGAGACAGTTTTCCCGGCAGTCGTTACGGCGGTGTAGCTGAGAAACTTCGCTTCGACAGCTCGGTTGGGATCAAGAATCGCGGTCAGCATTGCCTTGCTCGTACGATCCTTCAGAGCCGCCAGATCGGCTCCGATCGACTTCCCAATTCCGTCCAGTCGATGACAACTTGAACAACGCTTTTCGAAAACCACTCGACCGCGTGCCCCATCACCGGCCAGCTTCAGGACCGGCTCAAATTCTTCAATCAACGTCTGGCGATTCGACGACGCCTTAACATCAAACAGCTTCGCAACCCGCTCACGAATCCGAGCATCCTGGTGAATCGCCAGCCGCTCCCGCTGAGCTGCGTTCAGGTCACGGTCCGCCACAGTCCCGTTTTCCAACGCGGTCAACAACGCAGGTATCCACTCGGCACGGTTCAGCAATGCGTCCGTCACCTCAGTTCGCAATGCAGGCGTCAGCGTTCGCCAGTGGCTTATTAATCGATCTGGTGTTTGTCGATCTGCCATTGTCGTCAGCGCCGAAAGGATCGCGGACTGGAGCGTCGGAGGATTCCTGGGGGAGATCATTGACGCCAGCCGTTCGGATGCCGATGCCTGTCCTGCGCCGATCGTTGCCAGAAACTGAACGGCTGAAATCTGTGATGTCGCGTCGGCGCGTGGTTCGTTAAGAATTGCCTCAGCACGGGCTGCGAGCTTCGTCATCGCCGGAGCGATTTTTTCCTGCCACGCGGGAACTTTCCTGAGGGACTTCCACGCGGTTTCGTGCCGAGTGACTTCCCTGATGAGAGCCGCGAGCCGATTCAGAGATGCCACGCCGCCGGGATCATCGCCTTCTCCAACGGCCTTTTCGAAGCAGGTGACCAGACTGTCGAATCGACCGAATGCTGCCGCCTGTCCTACAAGTTTCAGAACCAGTGCCGAGTCTGCTCGGTCGACCAGCCAGATTGCTTCGGCGAGCACCTCATCCATGTTGCTCTCGTTGAGCGAACTCATGGCCGCTGCGAAAATCTGCGGATGGTCCTGATGTTGAGAGATCAGCTTTGCCAGAACATGCCCACTTCGAAGCTCATCAGCGGATTCTTCGCCAATCAGTCGTCCGAGCGAATAAGCCAACTGTAAGGTGACTCTCGGATCATCATCATTCGCCATGGCCAGCACAGCCTTCGTCATTTCTCGATGGTCCTTGCTGACTGAAGGCTGCAGCCATGGTTCAGCGATTCGGATGGCGTGCCGGCGAATCTCCGGATGAGTGTCACGCAACATCGGAATCAGCAGCTCCGGCCCTCCGATCAACTGCGGAGTCGTCAGACACAGCGCATGCAAGCGAGCCAGCGGCAATGGATGATCTGTCGCCATTTCGAGAAGCGAATCATCGAAGTGGTGGTCTTCACGGTGCAGAATCAACCGATGAGACGTATCACGCCACCAGCCATTGGGGCTGGCGAGTCGCCCGAGCAGCGTCTCACGCGAAGCCTTGTTCCAGGTAGTGGTCAGCCAGCTTCGGTCCGTGTCAGAAGCAGGCGGTTCTGCAGATTCGTCAGCGGCTCCACAACAGGCTGAATTCGCCTCGCGGACGATGCGATAAATTCTCCCCAGCCCGTTTCCAGCCTGTAGATTCAGCTTTTTCTGCCAGTCTTCAGGAATCCATTCGGGATGCTCAATGACAAAACGATACATGTCCGCAATCCAGATAGCTCCGTCCGGGCCCGTCCGAGCCATCACCGGTCGGAACCAGTTGTCACTGGAAGCGAGAAATTCTCGATCGGTCTCGTTCGCTGACCGTTTCGCCGAGAACGTTGTGCCGGTTCGAGTGACGACTCGTCGGGAAACGAGATTGTGGACGGGTTCGCAAACAAAAGCGTCGCCGGCGAACTCTTCCCCCAGCAGCCAGTCCCGATAAATCATCACACTGCAGGCTGAAGTGAACCTGTTGGCTCGATCGTGATCGTTGAATCGTGCCAGCATCCTGCTGATCGGAAAGACCGGTGATGCACCAGGCGGATCGAAAATTTCTCGGCGAGAATCGCCAGCCGCGAAGTGAGGATTGCGGCGTGTGTATTTGTCGTCGAGCGTGTAGCGCCACATCGGCCTCGAATTGTTGCCGCCGAACCAGTGGCCCCAGTCATCCCGGCAGCGACCGAACTGGCTTTGACCGGAAACGGGATCCATCAAACCGTAGTCCGGCTGAATCCGGAGATCACGACCACGAATGCTGATCCGGCAACCTGGTCCGCTGACCTGCGTTTGTGAACTCAGAAAGTCTGTGAAGATGGTCGCTTCACAATCTGAAGGTTCGTCGGTTTTGCCATGCCAGTCCTCTTTCAGGCACGACACACTTTCGATCGTGCCACCGCTGTCACCGTTGGCGACGTGCAGCCAGTTGTCGAGTCCCCAGCTCAGCCCGTTGACTCGGTGCTGCTGGTTGCCCTCGGCAAAGCCGCGGAAAAGAGTTTTTCGGATGTCGGCTTTCAGGTCGCCGTTCGTGTCTTCGGCATAAAAGATTGTCGGAGCGTCGGTGACGATGACTCCGTTTCGCCAGCGATGGATTCCGGTCGGAAAATTCAGCCCGTCCAGAAACGTCGTCGCCTTGTCGTACTTCCCGTCGTTGTCGACGTCTTCGAGAACCCGAATCTCGCCGCCACTTGTTGGCTTGCCGTCGCTATCCGTTGCTCCGTTCGGGTAGCCGCCCATCTGGACCACCCACAACCGTCCCTGAACATCCCATTCAAACGCCACCGGATCCTGAATCAACGGCTCAGCCGCGACGAGTTCCGCTTTCAATCCCGGTGCCAGCTGAATCGTCGCCAGAGATTCTTCCGGCGTCTTCGACAGCGGAAACGCTTCCGGACTGGCAGTGGGATCCGGGATCCTTAACGGCGAGACCGCTCCCTGCTCGAGCAGCCGAGGCCGCAGCAGCTTCTCGATCGAAACTCGATGCATCATGTCCGGCAGGTCTGCGGTGAACTCGTTCTGCCAGCAAAGGTGTCCGGCGTGAAAAAAGTAACCGTTGTCGCTGCCGTCTTCGCGAATGACCATTGGCAGCGATCTTGTGGATTTCCGTTCGACATTCAGCAGCGGTCGCGTCCAACCCCGTTCGAAGTCTTCGAACAATGCGACTGTCGTACCGCTCGACGTTGACGCGATCAGATCATCGTTGCCGTCGCCATCCAGATCGTGGAACCGAAACAGTTCGGGATCAATGCCGGCCGCTGGGACGACTGATCCATCGGGCCAGGCAAACGGCATTTGCCGCCACGTCGGTGGTCCGGTCGGCTTTTTCACAGGACTGCCGGGACGAACCGGAGTGACGGGTGTCATGGGCTGAAAGAGTTGTACGTCAGTTTTCGCTGGAGAACTCAGTGACCCATCGATCTCCACCGCCCGCCAGGTCACGATTGCTTCACTGAGACCATCGTGGTCGATATCCCGAAAACGCCACGTTCGAGTCGCAGGCGATCGAACGACAGCAACCGCCTTATCATCTCGCTCGATAGGCATTTCACGCACCGTCTGCGAAAACCTGATGAGGTGCTGCAGATATTCGTCCTTCAGCCATTGACGACCGTCGAAATACCAGGCGTGTTCGGGAACACGCTCCGTCACGACTTCTTTGTTGAGACCAGGACCTTCCAGCGTCTCTGACAGGATACTGACCGAGCCATCATCGCGAACTCTCGTAAAGTGACTTCCTTCACCGATCAGAACAGGAAACGCCGACTCGGCCCATAATTGCGACAGTGGTCTCCAGACACGAGTCAACCGACGATTTGACGTTCCAATCAGCACGTCCATGAATCCGTCGTTGTTTGCATCGAGGAGCCTCACGCCGTTGTCGCTGCCGTCTTTCGCTCGTAGAGGTTGCCCAGCAAGCAGGTTTTCGTTCAGCCGGTCGTGAGCTTCCCGGAAGTTCAGAAACTTCACTTTCTTCCCGTGCTTCGTAACGGCGTGGTCAATCAGGTCGACAACCTGCTCGGCTTTGATCCAGCCGTGCGGGTGAAAGACGAGGTTGAACACACCCTTCTTCAACACGGTTATGTCCAGGGCCGTCTTCATGTCCTCGACCGTTTTCGGATTGTTCGGCTGCTGAAGAAACTGAGCTTCCCAATCGCTCGGTACCATGCAGGGAAACTCCCAGCACAGATTGTTGATGACGTACGGGTAAGGATAATTCTCGATCCAGTTGACAAAGTTGTCCTGCGGGACACCGTTTCGCTTCATACCCTTCGGGATGTACTTGCGAAATTTCTCGCGTCCGTCATTGTCGATCAGCAGCTCCTTTGGGATCTCCGGATCAGCCGACGTGTACATGCTGAAAATGGACGACGACAGACTGAGATAGTTGCCCTGTTCTGTCGTCTGGTTGAAAATCTCAGCGAAGAACCGGGGACTTACGGTGTTCAGCGAGTCGCAACACGGCGTCCTGAAGGCGACCGACTTGTTACCCGGAATACGCTCCAGCAGATCAACACAGCGATCGTAGGTCGACTTCGCTTTCGCCAGATCACCGCCCTGCAGAATCGGACACGGATGGTCAACCGTGTGGACGTCGATGCTGAGCCCCTCGTCGAGCCACGTCTGCAGCTGCGGATCGTCCGGCTTCACGTTGCACGTCATGATGCTGACGGGAGCCCGGCCATCGATCTGTTTAAGACGCTGCAGGATCGGTCGCAGGTACGCCTCGTACTTCGCCGTGTCGCGCATGTCGTCGATGGCTAAGACGATGACGGCATCAACGCCTTCCTCGCCCACCCATTGCGGAGTGGTCAGCTTCGGGAAACTGGTGTGCGGGTACCACGGATTATTCTCGTGGAGATAGCTGAGGTCTCCCGCGATCAACAAGTGTTGAAAACCGGACAGCACGGCAATGGTGACGAACAATCGAAACATCGGCTTGCCTCCATGTCTTCATTCGTGGAGCGACCATCGTCGTGCGGTACTGACTCTGCCAGTGCGGAACGACCAGCAACGCAGGATGCGTCCCGATACACCACAGCGTCACACGAAACGGTGGTGCGTCAAGACGCACCCTGCCAACCTTTGCGTCAACTTATTCAGGTGGTCACGCGAGGTACGAGTCGAACACTCGCACTCGTTTCCAGTTGGCTTTGTTCTCTTCGATGAATGCCAGATGCCGTTCGTGGACCTGGTAAACATCGTGAGCGGCTTTGTTTTCGAAAACGACATGCAGCGACACGCTGTAATCGTGATCGTTGACTGGTCGGTTGAATTCGTCGCCGACGATTCCGACCGAGAAGTAAACCGTACCGTCATGACCGGACAGATATTTCGTCGCTGCTGCACATAAAGCCTGACGAGCTTCTGCCGAGTCGTCGTTCAGGTCAAAGCAAACGATGTGAGCGAGTTGGCGATTGGTGTTGTCTGTCATGATAGTCCTGCAGATTCCTTCGTTGAATTTCTTAAATGACCAAGCCGATCGCGAATTGTGACCGTCTGCTGGCTCAAGTCGAATTGCAGGTATCGTGAGCATCCCGCCTACACACGGCAAGCGACGGCTTGATTCTGCAATAAACAGCCAGCTCGCGTGCGAAAAATCAGATTTCGGGTAGTTCCGTTAACGCCTGATGACGGTCACCTGCATCCGCGAGTTGCTTTCGAACGACTGCGGGGTGCGACTACGATAACTCAGACTGTAGCGATCAATAATTAACGCATCCGAGAATACAACAACGATGGCATCACCCAACGAACCGCACGGTGACGAAACCAACACGTTTGTTCCTCGAAGCTCCGATCCCTCGAATGTTCCGGAGCCTGAGGCGACGGTTGGTGACACGATGTTAACTCCCAATCCGGGGGCCACGATTGACTCTGTACGTGAGTCATTCGACGCCGCGACGATTGTGAGTCCGGAACCAGTTGTCGGCGGCCTCGATGCGACCGTTGTGACAGGTGGCGATGTTTCGAAATCGATTGTCAGTGGGTGGGGAGCGTCGTTGGAAGCCGATGTCGAGCCGGGGCATACCATCAAGGCTCAGCCGTCTGCCGCCGCTCGCTCTGGTCCTACCTTTCAGCCAACGATTGCGTTGAAGCGACGGAACGTTTCAAAGCAGGAGCCTGGCGACAACACGCCTGATGCGACTGTAAATGTCGATGCCGACTATCAGATTGAAGAGTTGCTTGGCGAAGGCGGGATGGGTGCGGTTTACGTAGCTCGTCAGAAGTCGATGGATCGTCCGGTGGCAATCAAGGTGTTGAAGTCTCAGCTGGCGGAAGCGGAAGGCAGTCAGGACGCATTTGTTTCTGAGGCGATCATTACAGGGCGACTCGACCATCCGAACATCGTGCCGATTTACGATGTGGGCAAGCAGCAGAACGATGCTCTGTTTTACGCAATGAAGCAGGTCGTCGGCGTCGAGTGGAAAGAACGCTTTGCCACGAACACAGTGTCCGAGAATCTGGATATTCTGTTGCGCGTTGCCGATGCGATCGCGTTCGCTCACGCGCGAGGGATCATCCATCGCGACCTGAAGCCTGCGAACATCATGCTGGGGCCGTTCGGTGAAGTTCTGGTGATGGACTGGGGTCTGGCGATGCCGACCGAAGACCATCCCAGTCGTGAAACTTTTCCTGACGCAAGAGCAGGTGGCACGCCTCACTACATGGCTCCCGAGATGGCCAGCGGCACGGGGCACGTTGATCGTCGCAGCGATGTTTATCTGCTGGGAGCGATTCTGTTTGAGATAGTAACGGGCAAACCGCCCCATGCGCTCGACATTCCGGGAAGGAATCGACGGGAGCGAGTGTTGGCCGTGCTGGATGCGGTGGCAAACAACGTAATTGCTCCGACCGACGCATCAGGCGAGTTGCTCGACATCGCGAGAAAGGCGATCGCGACAGACCCGGCGGATCGGTACCAGACCGTGTCGGAGTTCCAGGCGGCTCTGCGCAAGTACCTGGCGCACGAAGAGAGTATCGAACTGGCGGCGCGCGCAGCGGAACGGCTGCTTGATGCACGACAGAGTGGCTCGTACGACGAGTTCAGCCGGGCACGATTCGGCTTCGAGACCGCTCTGGAACAGTGGCAGGAGAACGAACGGGCGTCAGCAGGCCTGAAGGAAACTCGGTTTGACTACGCGAAGACGGCATTTGATCGAGGCGACCTGGACCTGGCGTTGTCGTTGATCGACGAGTCCGATGCCAAACAGAAACAGCTGGGCGCATCGATTCTGCAGGCAATCGTGGAACGTGATGCACGACAACAGCAGATCCGCCGCCTGCGTCGCATCAGCCTGGCCGCGAGCCTCGTCGTGGCGGTTGTCTCTATTGGTGCCGCCATCTGGATCAACTCAGAACGAAGCAAAGCGCTGGTTGCCCAGCAGGAAGAAGCCGCTCAGCGGGAACTTGCCCAGCGCAATGAGCAGGAAGCTCAACAACAACGTCAACTTGCCGAAGCCGAACGCGCCAAAGCAGTTGCTGCGCAGCAGGAAGAAGCGGCTCAAAGGGCGAAAGCCACGGCCGCCGAAGCCGATGCAAAGAGGGAGACTGTAAACGCCTTACGGAATCTTGAGGTTGCCGAACGCAACGCCTACTACTCAGACATGTCGCTGCTCCGGCAGTCGTGGGCAGAAGCGAATGTTGACCAGTTTGAGAGTTTACTGGACAGGTATCGTGACCGGGATGATCTCCGTGGCTTCGAATGGCGCTTCTGGAATGGCCTTGGAGACATGGCGCTGCTCTCCCTCGATGACCATCGTAAGACTGTGTTGACTGTTTCATTCAGTCCCGATGGAACATTGCTGGCGTCGGCGGACAGCGGTGGGACGGTGATTATTCGGGAGACCGCCACCGGAACGGTGAGCCTGAAACTGACAGGACACACAGGACTGGTCAAGAGCGTGTCATTCAGTCCAGACGGAACACAGCTCGCATCAGCGGGTTCGGACAGGATTGTGAAAATATGGGATGTTGCTGCAGGGCAGGAGCGGTTGAAGCTGACAGGACACACAGGACCGGTCAACAGCGTGTCATTCAGTCCGGACGGAACTCAACTGGCTTCAGCAGGCCAGGACGGATCAGTGAAATTATGGGATGTGGTGACAGGGCAGGAAAAATTTGAGTTCACGGGTCACCAGGGACCAGTCGACAGCGTGTCATTCAGCCCGGACGGGATGCAGATCGTATCGGGTGGTGGCGACAGAACTGCCAAGGTCTGGGACGCGGCGACGGGGCAGGAAATGCTCAAAATGAAAGGACACATGTTTCTTGTGAGAGCTGTTGCATTCAGCCCGGACGGGACGCGGATTGCATCGGCAAGTAGTGATAAAACCGTGAAGATTTGGAACGCTGTTACGGGGCAGGAACTTTTTACGTTCAAGGACCACACAGGGCATGTCCGAAGCGTTGCCTTCAGTCCAGACGGGAACTGGCTGGCTTCCGGGAGTAAAGACCAAACCGTGATTGTCTGGGACATGACCACGGGAAAACAGACACGCCGCATTAAAGGTCATCCAGCAACCGTTAACAGTCTGTCATTCAGTCCAGATGGGACACGGCTGGCCTCGGCTGGTTCCAAGACAGTGAAAGTGTGGGGTATCGCCGAGGCCTCAATGACGCTTGACCAGAAGCTGGACCAGATTAAATACGTGACATTCAATCCCAATGGAACTCAGCTGGCCTCGGAGAGCATTAAAGGTACGGTGCAAGTGTGGGACGTAGCTTCCGGGCAGTTGATACGCTCATTGAATGGGAACGCCAAGCGATCTAGCGTGATGTCGTTGGCTTACAACTTCGACGGAACCAGGCTCATGTCAGTCCACGTAATGAACGACCGTCGCATTGATCATCCCAGAAAGGTAACAGTGTGGGATGCGGTGACAGGGAAGGAGACGCTGACAGTCGAAGGGCAATCTCTTCGCGGGGTAACCAGTGGGGCAATCAACCCTGACGGCACTCGTCTTGCTACAGGAAGCAGTGATACAACGGTGAAAGTGTGGGATGCCGATACAGGGCAGGAGGTTCTCACTTTCAAAGGCCATAAGGGAATAGTCGACACCGTAACATTCAGTCCCGATGGCAAATTGCTGAGTTCGGCTGGTGCTGATGGTAAAGTAATAGTTTGGAATTCGGCTACCGGCGACGAACTGTTCACGCATGATGGATCCTTTGGCCCGATCAAAAGTTTGTCGTTCAGTTCGGATGGGACACGACTGGCCGTGGGATCGTTCCGGGGTCTGGTGTTCGTGTGGGATTTTGCCAGTGGGCAAAAGACTTTCAAGATGATAAGTGCACAGTCTGCCCCAATCATGAGTCTGTCGTTCAGCCCGGACGGCACTCGACTGGCAGCGTCTATCGGCCAGGCGGTGAAAATGTGGGATGCGGTGACGGGACAGGAGGCACTTACCTTCAGTGACCATGTTGGCGATATCTCCTCGATTTCATTCAGCTCGGATGGAACGCTGCTTGCCACTGCCAGTCCCGATGGCCCCGTAAAGATACTGGCTGCTCGACCGGCGACGGCTGAGCTGAAGGCACAGGCTCAGGCACGAGGTTACCTGACGATCATGCGGGACCGCATGACTTCACTCGAAGAACTGCAGGCGTACATCCGCGACGACAAAACCATCAGCGAAGAGGTCCGACAGCAGTGTCTTGACTGGGCGGAGTTGTTCTGGAAGAACCGGTATAGCGAACAGGATTAGTCGTTGATGCATTCCGTGGCCGCGACGGGCAACTTGTTCCCATCTCAAGCATGGGTATACTCGCGTTTTTCACTCACGCGGCGGAATCAGGAGAACACCTGACGGTTCCTCGCCAAGCAATCCTTACTCTGCAGGAAAGAAACCGCCGTGCTCGTCGAAATGGAGCTGTCGCGGATTATCATCAGCGAAATCAATGACCAGCAGGTCGTTTACCTGCGCGAGGTCGATGGCGACCGCTCGTTTCCGATTCTGATCGGAATCTTCGAGGCGACGAGCATTAACCGTCGCTTGACCGCCCCACCGCCACCCCGACCGCTGACACACGATCTTTTGAAGAGTGTGATCGCTGAACTGGGAGCGGAGTTGCAGGACATCGTCGTCACCAGCATGACCGATCACACGTACTATGCCGTGCTGCGAGTGAGAACGTCCAACGGGGACGTAATTGAAATCGACAGCCGACCGAGCGACGCGATCGCTCTGGCGGTTCATTACGATCCGGTACTGCCGATTTTTGTCGACGACTCCGTGCTGGACAGTGTCGCCTGAGCGGGCGAACGATCGATGCAAACTCTTTCTTTGAGGCAGCAGAGCGACAATGATCCTCGAAGGAATGGTCACGACGCAGAACTCCGCCGGAGACATCAACGTCGCTCCGATGGGGCCGATCGTCGACGAGGCGATGCAGTCGTTCGTTCTGCGACCGTTTCAAACGTCGACGACTTACAGGAATCTCAAAGGTCACCCGTTTGGCGTGCTGCACGTTGTCGACGACGTTCTGCTGTTGGCGAAAGCGGCGATCAGCCAGCTCGAAAAAACGCCGCCAGTATTTCAGGCGATCACGATTCCCGGCCACGTACTGAAGTCCGCCTGCCGCTGGTACGAGTTCAAAGTTGAAACTCTGGATGACTCGGCTGAGCGAACGAGAATCGAAGCCCGCGTCGTTCACTCCGGACGGTTGCGGGACTTCTTCGGGTTCAACCGGGCAAAGCACGCGGTGCTTGAAGCAGCGATCCTGGCGACGCGAATTCACATTCTTCCCGCCGAGGAAGTCCTTGCTCAGATCGACGCTCTACGATCGCCTGTCGCGAAAACCGCCGGCCCCAATGAACGTGCGGCATTCCAGCTTGTCGATAATTTCGTGCAGACCTCGCTGTCAAAAAGTGAGGTACCATGACGAAGAATCGACAAGTTACGGTCTCAACAGGTTCCCGGCTGCACTTCGGCTTGCTGACGCACCGACCAAAGTCCGGTCGCGAGTTTGGCGGCGTCGGCGTCATGATCAACTCGCCGGGCTGGACAGTCAGCGCTTCGGTCGCAAACAACGGTTCAGGGAAAAATACGGACTGCATTGTCGTGGCGGACTCAGCAGGACTCGCTTGTCCCGAAACCGAATCCCGTGTCTCCCGCATCGTGGAACGCTTTCGCCAGCTTCCCGACGCGAACGTTCCCACATTGAGCATCGAAGTCTCACAGGCCATCCCTTCGCATCGTGGTTTGGGGTCCGGGACTCAGCTGGCATTGGCGACAGCCCGCGCGATCACCGCCTGCCTGGAAATGGGGGAGGTCTCGGCAGGCAAACTTGCCGAACTCACCGGGCGAGGTCTGCGATCGGCTGTTGGCACATGGGGCTTCGGAGCCGGTGGCCTCATCGTTGATGGAGGAAAGCAGGAAACGGATGCCGTGGGTTCGATGGCCGCGCGGTTGAAGTTCCCGCCCGACTGGAGATTCCTGCTGATTTCTCCTCAGAGCTTCAGCGGTCTTTCGGGGGAAGACGAAATCACTGCCTTTCGCGAACTTCCCGGAATGCCGCAGAAAACGACCGACGCACTGTGCCGGCTGATCGTGATGGAGATTCTTCCCGCCATTCAAAATCGGGATTTCAACCAGGCATCGCTCGCGCTCGCGGAGTACGGAAATCTGGCTGGTGAATACTTTGCCCCCGCTCAGGGCGGCGTGTTCATCGATCCTCGAATGCAGGAATTCAGCCGCCTGCTTGCCGAGAACGGAATCGAAGGTTTCGTGCAGACGTCATGGGGACCAACCTGCGCGGCACTGTGCCGGGACGATGACATGGCAAGTCAGGCTGCGACACTGATTCAATCGTCGCCCGGTTCTGACGATTACGAATGCGCGATCGCAAAACCGCTCAACGCCGGAGCGACCATCGAAGTAGCTGAAGCCTCCGATGTCTGACCTACTGCCAGTAGTTGCGGTCGAGCGTTCGGTAATTGATCGCTTCGCTCAAATGTGCCGCCGAGATCTGATCGGCCTGTTCAAGGTCGGCGATGGTCCGGCTGACGCGAAGGATCTTGTCGTGGGCTCGTGCGGAAAGTCCCATTTCTTCCATCGCTGTTTTGAGCAGGTTTTCGGCATCGGTTTCAAGTTTGCAGTAAGTACGAATCTGCTTGGGCGACATTCGACCGTTGACCATCGCCGGCTGACCTGCGAAACGTCGAGTCTGCATTTCCCGCGCGACGATCACGTCATCGCGCATCTTCGAGCTGTCAGTTCCGGATGCCTTGTTCGACAATTCGCGAAACGGCACATTGGGAACTTCAACGTGAATGTCGATCCGGTCAAGCAGTGGCCCGCTGATTCGGCCGATGTACCGTTCAACCTGCATCGGACTGCAATTACAGGCTCGCTTCGGGTCACCTCGAAAGCCACAGGGGCAGGGATTCATCGCGGCAACCAGCATCAGGTTTGCCGGGAATGTCACGCTGCCGATCGCCCGGGAAATGGTGACGCATGCTTCTTCCAGCGGCTGCCGCATGACTTCCAGAGTTCGTCGATTAAATTCGGGAAGCTCGTCGAGAAACAGGATTCCGTTATGAGCAAGGCTGATTTCTCCCGGAGCAGGGATGCTGCCTCCACCAACCAGGCCGGCTTCACTGATCGTATGATGCGGCGATCGAAACGGTCGAATCGCCATCAGGGCCTGTTCACGGTCCAGCCTTCCGACGGCGCTCCAGATCCGGGTTGTTTCCAGACTCTCTTCCGGATGCAGCCTTGGAAGAATCGTCGCCAGCCGTCGCGCAAGCAGGGTCTTGCCGGTTCCTGGCGAACCGATCATCAGAAGATGGTGCATGCCGGCAGCAGCAACCGAAACAGCTCGTTTGGCATTCTCCTGGCCTTTAACGTCGGCATAGTCGACGTCGTAGCGACCAAGCTCTTCGATGGCTTCTTCCCAACTAAACTCCAGCGGGTCGATCGAAATCTGCTCGGCGAAAAATCCAACAGCCTCGGTCAGACTTCCCACCGGAATGACTTCGAGACCTTCGACGACGGCGGCTTCACGACCGTTGGCAACCGGGACGATGATTCCCTTCATTCCCTGCTCGCGTGCCGAAATCGCCATCGACAGTACGCCCTTGACCGGCCGCACTGTTCCGTCAAGAGCCAGCTCACCAACCGCCGAATAGCTGGCAAAACGGTCCGAGCTGAGCTGACCACTGGCCGCCAGCATTCCTAACGAGATCGGCAGATCGAACGAGGCCGCGTCCTTTGGCAGATCAGCTGGCGACAGGTTAATCACGATTCGGTCAACGGGCCGTGTGTAGCCGCTGTTGACCAGCGCTCGTTCGATGCGATGGATGCTCTCTTTCACTGCCGCTTCAGCAAGCCCGACAAGAGTTGTCCTTGGCATCGCTGCGGGAGAAATATCGACTTCCACCTCGACAGCATGAGCCTCGATCCCGAGCAGCGAATACGTCGACAGTTTTCCCAGCATGAGCCCGCCATTCCAGCCTGGGACGCCACTTGGACCGTCCCGTACGGATCCGCAAATTGACCGACAAACGTCCTCGTCACATTGAGGACTCATCAGACGTTCAATCGCACAGTTCACGCCAGAACACATGAGCTGTCAAGCGATGACAACGTTTGTTTTGGAGAAACAGGCAGAGAATCGCGAACACATTCAGCTGTCCTATTCGCTGGCGTCAATCACTTCACCCGCCACCCCCCTGTCAAGAAAATTGTTACCGCGTAAACAGCAAACGGCATTGCGATAAAACCAGTCACTCCCACCGCAGTCAGCGACGCAACAAGTGCAATCGATCTGTGTTTTCGCCAGACCGTGTAGAGACCATGCAACCAGACAGTTGGGTAAATCAGAAACGGTGCGCTGAATCCAAGACTGGCCAGCGGAAGACCTGTGAAGTACGCCAGCGAGACTACGACAACAGCGAAAACAGCCACGCAGGTGATCGTCCTGGCAAACAGCCGAACAGACAAATGCACGAGCAGATGAGACCTTATGTCTGGCATAGATCTGTGTAAATCGGACGAATTGCCTGGTGATGCTTCAGGACGCCGCTGGCAGCATGGCCAAAGGCTCTGAGCGACTACTTCGGCGACTTTGGCGATCCTTCTTCGTCATGGAATTCCGCCCAGCGGTCCCACGCATAACACCACTCCATCCACATCCGGAGCAGCGACCACAGCAGTCGCATCTTAGCGACGCCATCGTTTGACATGGCTCGGGCAGCGGCCGCCGTTGAATTGACTTCCTGACGCAGTCCCCACCGTTCCGCCAGAAGCCTGGCAACTGCGTCGGACGACAGGTTTGGCTCAACCGCTTCGTCAGTCAGACCCGCTCCGTTGGCCAGGACAAACAACTCGAACAGCCGACCGCGGTACGGTTCCATTTCCAGCGGTCTGGTATTCGCTTCGGCTTCGTCAACGATCAGCTGCAACTGAGCAGCGACATGCTCAATCAATGATGCCTGCGAAACAGGAGTGTCCAGTTTTACGTTTTCAGTCACGGCGAAGTTCCCGGATTCGAAGCAATCGAGTTTAGGTGGAAGCCTGTCGAAGTATGACAGAGATGCAGATTCGACGCTTGCCACTGGCCGTTAGCCGCCCGGCATCGTACGGCTTTCGAAACTCGATTCCAACAGCGTCCAGTTCTTCGGACAGCCAGTTTTCGAACGAATTTGCCGCATTCGTGATAATCCGAACGTGCGGAAAACCCGGAGCAGAAAGAAGGCCCGGGTTCGGCATCGCACAACCGCTGTTGCTGCAGCTACTGCGACGAGAATTCAGGAATTTGAGCAACGTGAGAAATAAACTCGATATTGCCCGAATTTCGCCGGTCTGATACGAGGCGTCCAGCTGCCGGTCTCCTCCTCAAATCCGGACGGGACAATGATTTCTCGAAGTTTATCCGACATCGCAATCGCCTCTCTGCTGGCGATTCTGACAACTCTTACCACGTCCGCCTTCGCTTCCGGCTGGAAACCTTCGGGCAAGCCGGCTTCGTCGGTGACTCCGACCGCGTTTCAGGAACCTGTTGCGGCTCCAGAGTTTGTACTCGATGCCTCCGACGCCGCTCCCCCATTTCTGCCGCCGATCCCTGAATCGGAATCAGTCAACAAGGCTGACACTTCCAGGCGGGAAGAAAGCGATGTCGAACCATCAGTTCCACTGGAAGTTCCCGATTTTGAACCTGGCGAGACTGTCTCCGGGGCAGAATCGAAAGTCGTTGCTGAGTCGTCCGACAAAGCTTCGGTCGAGAGAGAAAACGCCGACAGCAAGGTGTCTGGTGAATCAAAACTCAAATTGTCCGATGCGGCCGAAGACTCCGAAGAACTCGTGAAACCGGCTGACTGGCTCGGTCGATGGAACATGTCATCAATGGACTGGGTGCTGCGAAACGGTTCCGACGGGATTGGTTTCTTCAGCCTGACGGGTGACGCGCCGGCGTGGGAATTCGACCTGAACAGCGACAAGGAAGGTCTCGAAGTTGACTTCGGATCGGGCATTCATTTTGTCGACGGACCGGGACACGCCGGTAGCGACCTGCCTCCACGATTGTTCGACATCTTCTGGAACACTCGCTTCAAGGCGGAAACAGACTACGGCTTCGGTATCGATGCCAATTTTAAGATGGGCCTCTTTACTGACTTCGAAGACAGCGTGCGGGAAGGCTGGCGATTTCCAGGGCGGGTTCTGGCCTACGCAGACCTCTGGAACAGCAGCAATGAAGTTGGCCGTTTCGTCGCTGGCTTCGAGTACCTTGACCTTGAGCAGACCGAAATCCTGCCTGCTGGCGGAGTAATTTTCGAACCGAATCCGGATACACGAATCGATCTTTACTTCCCTCGACCGCAGATTCGATTTCGAGTCGACCAGGAGGAGAGCGGCGACCAGTGGCTGTACTTCCGCGGTGAATACCACGGTTCCGCCTGGGCCATCGAGCGAGACTCTGGAAACGCAGACGTCGTCTCACTGACCGAATACCGGGCTTCGATCGGTCTGGAATCGATCCCCAGCGATAAAGAAGAATCGTCGTCGTTCCTCGAAGTCGGTTTCCTTTTCAACCGCGACCTCGAATACCGGTCCGGCATCGGCAACTTCCAACCGGGCGACACCATCGTTATCCGGTTAGGCAGCCGTTATTAGTGAATCATCGGACGCCAACTATCACTCTGCAGTCAGTGCGATATCGATTGTGTTATCACCTGATTTGACTTCCTTGCTGATCGAGCCATCCATTGCGCTGTCTGGCAGTGGCTTAATCATCACCTGGCCCTCTTCGAGATCCGCAGGATCATCAGGAAGGTCGTCCGCAGCCTCAGTCGTTATACGCTCAACCGTGACTGAGTGTGTCCCCACAACGGCCCCTTCGGCATCCGCCACATAGACCAGGGTATAATGTCCGGTCGTGTCAGTCTGCCCGGTCGACGGTCGCCCTCCCTGCTCTGGCGTAAAGTTGACGATGGCATCTGCCAGCGGTTTTCCATCAAGGCTTACGGTTCCTGAAACGGTTCCCAGTTCCGGAAGGTCACTTCGACCACATCCTGCAATCAGAAAAGTCGCAACACAAAGAAGTATTACTGAAAGATTCGGTCGACCTGACATTACGCGGTTCCTTTGCAAATCAGCAGGCCCGAAGCCTCGCTGCAGATCCCCTTGAGCAGAGTGCTGTCACGCTCGTGGAAGTTTGTGTGGGAGAGAAGCGGCGTTCTGCGCGAACCAGAACGGCAACTTTGACGAAAGGCAGAACAGCCTCAAAGCGACCAACATCGCTGAAGTAATCAAGGCGGAAATCAGCAGGATTGATTCATCCTGCTCAACGATCCGTCAAGCAGGATGAAAATCAATCGACAATGAACAGCCGCCTTGAGCAGAATTAAATCAGAAGTCACCGAGCACCAGCTCGTCATCTTTCATCCCCAGCCGTTGATACGTCCCGAAGTCTTCCGTATTAGGTCGTGTTGACAATCACTTCAGAAGGTTGATGACGGCAGCGA
>TARA_R110002072_G_scaffold1533_1_pt1 | contig 42508 bp, 54 predicted proteins | sample TARA_R110002072 | Tara Oceans TARA_R110002072 (sample SAMEA4397118) | marine metagenome | biome: Polar Biome; feature: [SRF] surface water layer (ENVO:00010504); material: water (ENVO:00002006), including particulate matter (ENVO:01000060) such as... | depth 5 m
GTCGTACTGTTGGCGCCGGTGTGGTTGCCAAAATTATCGAGTAAACGGCTGCTTTGCAGGCGGGGGACAGAATTGAAACCCGTCCTCCCAAGACAAAAAGCCCGGCCTCAGTGCCGGGCTTTTTGTTTCTAATCGTCGTATGTAGTTTGTGGTCTAAGCGCCTGCAGATGGGTGGGTGAGGCTGTTGGCTGATGTCGGCCAAACGCGCAATTCGGGGGCTCCGCTGCGCCGATCCTGCGTAATTGTGCGGCGAGGCTGCTGTTTGGTTATGGCGGTTACAAATAATATAACCAAAATTTGGTAATAGGCCGACAGGGGCTCTCGATTGTGAAATTAAATACATCCCCGGCTTGACAGTGTAGAGAGCGATCATTAGACTTCGTTTTCCTTTTTCGGGGGGTTCCCTTGCGGGCCTCTGGTTTTTTATTGTTTGGAGTTCATTCAGGTGCAGAACCAACGTATTCGAATTCGTCTCAAGGCCTTTGACCATCGCTTGATTGACTCATCCACCGAGGAGATCGTAGAGACAGCGCGTCGCACTGGCGCCCAGGTCAAAGGACCGATCCCCCTGCCCACGCGAAAGGAAAAATTTACCGTGCTGATTTCTCCGCACGTTAACAAAGACGCCCGTGATCAGTACGAGATTCGTACCCATAAGCGTTTGTTGGACATAGTGGAGCCCACAGAAAAAACAGTGGATGCCCTTATGAAACTCGACCTGGCAGCAGGCGTGGAAGTACAGATTAGTCTTGGTTAACTCCAGTTTGTAGCAAGACCTGCTCACGGCGTGAGTCGTGAGCGTGTAACGCCCCGCAAAGTTATCAAAGATAGGGGGGGCGGCCATAGAGGGTTAAGCCCCGTACACTTGAGAGGTTAGTAAAATGACTATTGGTTTAGTCGGGCGTAAGTCCGGTATGACGCGTGTTTTTACCGAAGACGGCGCATCAATTCCAGTAACCGTAGTGGAGGTGTCTCCAAACCGCGTTACTCAAATCAAAGACATCGAGAGCGATGGCTACCGAGCGATTCAGATTACCAGGGGCAGTCGTAAGGCCTCCAGAGTAGGGAAATCACAGGCAGGGCAATTCGCCAAGGCGGGAGTCGCGGCAGGCACTGGCCTTTGGGAATTCCGTTTGGCCGACAGCGATGAAGCGCCTGAAGTGGGCTCTGAGCTTACTGTAGAGCGATTTGAAGCTGGTCAAAAAGTAGATGTCGCTGGCAAATCCAAAGGAAAGGGCTTTCAGGGCGTCATCAAGCGCTGGAATTTCGCCATGCAGGACGCGACCCACGGCAACTCGCTTTCGCATCGGGCTCCAGGGTCGATCGGTCAGTGCCAAACTCCCGGGCGTGTTTGGAAGGGTAAGAAAATGTCAGGCCATATGGGCTCTGTGAATGTAACCACTCAGGGTCTGGAAATTGTGCGAGTTGACGCTGAGCGCAACTTATTGCTTATCAAGGGTGCCGTACCTGGTGCGCCCGGCGGTGACGTTATTGTCCGTCCCGCAGTCAAGGCTTAAGGTTAGGAGGTCTCTAACGTGGAATTGAGTGTACTGAAACCGGGTAGCAGCGAAGTGGGCAAAGTGTCTGTTTCTGATGTTGCGTTCGCCCGTGAATACAATGAAGAATTGGTTCACCAAGTGGTTACCGCCTACATGGCAGGTGCTCGACAGGGTACGCGTGCTCAAAAGAATCGGGCGGCAGTGAGTGGCGGCGGCAAGAAACCCTGGCGCCAGAAAGGCACGGGGCGAGCTCGAGCGGGAACTATTCGTTCTCCTATCTGGCGTAGTGGAGGGGTCACCTTTGCGGCGCAGCCACAGGACCACTCGCATAAAGTGAATCGCAAGATGTATCGTGCTGCACTGCAGTCAATTATGTCTGAATTGGCGCGTCAAGACCGCTTGATGGTGGTGGAAAGTCTGGATCTGGAAGAGCCTAAAACCAAGCTGCTTACCAAGCAACTGGGCGAGTACGGCGTCAAAAACGTATTAATTGTGTCCGCAGAAGTTGGCAAAAATTTGTATCTGGCTGCGAGAAATCTTCATGCAGTCAATGTCTGTGACGTAGATGGTATCGATCCACTAAGCCTCATTGGTCATGACAAGGTCATGGTTACTGTTGATGCCGTAAAGAAGTTTGAGGAGATGCTGGGATGAACCAGGAGCGCGTGTTTCAAGTGCTGGAAGGTCCGCACGCATCGGAAAAGGCGGCCATCGTCGCTGATGCCAATAATCAGTATGTATTTAAAGTCGCAATCGACGCATCCAAGGCAGAAATTAAAAAATCTGTCGAGCAGCTATTCAAGGTCAAAGTCAGCAATGTCAACACCTTGAGGGTTAAGGGAAAGGTCAAGCGCAACCGAAACGGGTTTAGTACTAAATCGACCTGGAAGAAAGCGTACGTAAGGCTTGAGCAGGGTCAGGAAATTGACTTTGCTGTGGCGGAATAAGGAGACCTAGCGAAATGGCAATTTTAAAGAGTAAGCCCACTTCCCCTGGTCGTCGCCATGTGGTCCGCGTGGTCAATGACGATCTGCATAAGGGTGCACCGTATGCACCTTTACTGGAAAACCAGACTAGAAACGGTGGCCGCAATAATAAAGGTCGGATAACGACCCGTCATATTGGCGGCGGTCACAAGCAACACTATCGACTGATTGACTTTAAGCGAACCAAGGATGAAGTTCCTGCACAGGTCGAGAGACTGGAATATGATCCAAATCGTACAGCACACATTGCGCTACTTCTGTTTAGCGATGGTGAGCGGCGCTACATTATTGCTCCGCGTGGAGTGAAGGCAGGCGATGTGCTTCAGTCAGGCTCCGCTGCGCCAATAAAAGCGGGTAATTGCCTGCCACTGCGCAACATCCCAGTGGGTTCGATTGTGCATTGTATCGAATTGAAGCCGGGTAAGGGCGCGCAGGTGGCACGTTCCGCCGGCGCTTCGGTGCAGTTGGTTGCGCGAGAAGGGCAATACGCCACATTGCGTCTGCGCTCTGGTGAGATGCGCAAGGTGCTGGCGGATTGCCGGGCGACCCTTGGTGAGGTTTCCAATTCTGAGCATAGTCTGCGTAAGTTGGGCAAAGCCGGTGCATCACGCTGGCGCGGTGTTCGACCGACTGTGCGCGGTGTGGCAATGAACCCTGTTGATCACCCCCACGGTGGTGGTGAAGGGCGTACTTCAGGCGGTCGCCATCCTGTCAGTCCTTGGGGCACACCTACCAAGGGATACAAGACTCGAAAGAACAAGCGTACGGATAATTTGATCGTACGCCGTCGTGGTAAGAAATAAGTTCGGTCGTTAGATCAAGCAGATTAGAGGAATACATTGTGCCGCGTTCACTAAAGAAAGGTCCTTTTATAGACCTTCACCTAATGAAGAAAGTTGAAGCTGCGATCGAAAAAAATGACCGTCGCCCGATAAAGACCTGGTCTCGCCGCTCCATGGTGTCGCCCGATATGGTTGGTTTGACGATCGCCGTGCATAACGGCAGACAGCACATTCCGGTTCTTGTCAATGAAGACATGGTTGGACACAAGCTGGGCGAATTTGCGGCTACCCGAACATTTCGGGGCCACGTTGTGGACAAGAAGGTTAAGCGCTAGACGCTTATCCGTAGCGAGGTTTAGAAGATGGAAGTTGCAGCAAGATTAAAAGGCGCTCAAATTTCAGCGCAGAAGGTACGTCTGGTCGCAGACCAGGTGCGTGGTCTGCGTGTGGAAGAAGCGTTGAACGTATTGGAGTTCAGCCCGAAAAAGGCCGCACACTTGGTCAAGAAATTGCTCGACTCGGCGATCGCCAATGCCGAGAACAATGAAGGTGCTGATGTCGACGAACTAAAGGTGTCCAGCATTTTTGTAGACGAAGGTATGACAATGAAGCGTTTGCGTCCACGTGCCAAAGGCCGTGCAGACCGTATTTTGAAGCGTAGTTGTCACATCACTATAAAAGTTGCTGACAGCGACAGCGAAGCTTAGGAGACGAGTAAATGGGTCAGAAAGTACATCCAACAGGCATACGCTTAGGAATTGTCAAAGAACATACGTCGATCTGGTATGCCGACAAAAATTACGCTAAACAGCTGATTACTGATTTGGAAACTCGCGCCTACATAGAAAAGACGCTGGATCATGCTTCTGTCAGTCGCATAGTTATTGAGCGCCCGGCACAAACTGCACGCATTACGATACACACAGCACGTCCAGGAATAGTGATTGGCAAGAAGGGTGAGGACGTAGATAAGCTGCGTAAAGATCTTACCCAGAGAATGGGTGTGCCAGTGCATATTAATATTGAAGAAATCCGCAAGCCTGACCTCGACGCTAAATTAGTCGCGCAGAATGTGGCACAGCAATTGGAACGCCGCGTGATGTTCCGTCGCGCCATGAAGCGAGTGGTGCAGAACGCAATGCGCCAAGGTGCTGAAGGCATCAAGGTTCAGATCGGTGGTCGCCTGGGCGGCGCGGAAATAGCGCGTACAGAGTGGTACCGCGAAGGCCGGGTGCCTCTGCACACATTGCGAGCAGATATTGATTACGCTACGTATGAGGCCGCTACCACTTATGGCATCTTGGGCGTGAAAGTTTGGATATTTAAGGGCGAGGTTATTGGCATTGAAGGCCAGGCTGACAGCGCCAAGAAGACAGCAACTAATTAAGGGTTACGCAGATGCTTCAACCAAAGCGTACAAAATTCCGGAAAATGATGAAAGGCCGCAATCGTGGTCTTGCGCATCGTGGCAGTAAGGTCAGTTTCGGCGAATACGGATTGAAGGCGACTGGTCGTGGGCGCCTTACGGCGCGCCAAATCGAGGCTGCTCGACGGGCGATGACCAGGCATATCAAGAGAGGCGGAAAGATCTGGATTCGAGTATTTCCGGACAAGCCGATTACCGGCAAGCCTCTGGAAGTGCGACAGGGTAAAGGTAAGGGTAATGTTGAGTATTGGGTGGCCCAAATTCAACCTGGCAAGGTGCTATATGAATTGCAGGGTGTAACTGAAGAGTTGGCCCGTGAAGCATTTGCACTGGCGTCAGCCAAAATCCCTATCGCTACACAATTTGTTAAACGGTCGGTGATGTGATGAAAGCGAACGAATTACGTGAGAAGTCCGCTGAAGATCTGGACAAGCAGTTGCTGGTACTGCGCGAAGAACAGTTCAAGCTGCGCATGCAAAAAGCAACTGGGCAGTTGTCGCAGACTCACCTGCTGCAAGAAAACCAACGTGGCATTGCACGTGTAAAGACCTTACTCACTGAAAAGGCGGGTGATTAGAAATGTCAGCAGCAGAAAAGCGTACCAGGGTTGTTACCGGAAAAGTTGTAAGCAACAAGATGGACAAGACAATTACTGTGTTGATTGAGCGTCGAGAAAAGCATGCGGTGTACGGTAAGTACATAACGCGCTCATCGAGGCTTCATGCCCACGACGAGAACAATCAGTGTGGGATAGGCGATACCGTTACCGTAGCCGAGTCGCGACCAATTTCCAAAAGCAAGACATGGAAACTGTTGGAAGTGGTCGTGAACGCAGCTCAGGACTAATCCTGATATTGGCAGCAAAGGCTTGGCGGCCATGCCGCAAGTGGGAGTAAGAGATGATTCAGACACAGTCGTATTTGGAAGTCGCGGACAACAGCGGAGCACGTCGTGTGATGTGCATCAAAGTCCTGGGCGGCTCCAAACGTCGTTATGCCCGAGTAGGAGACAAGATCAAGGTCTCAGTTAAAGAAGCGAATCCTAGGGGTAAGGTCAAGAAAGGCCAGGTGATGACTGCTGTAGTTGTAAGAACTCGTAAAGGCGTTCGTCGCGCTGACGGGTCTCTCATCAAGTTCGATGATAATGCGGCCGTGCTATTGAATGCCCAAGACGCACCCATTGGCACGCGTATCTTTGGACCGGTAACTCGAGAGTTGCGTGGCGAAAAATTCATGAAGATAATTTCCTTGGCCCCGGAAGTCATTTAGCTAGCCGGGTAAGAAGCGGAAGAAAAGCGATGAAAATCAAAAGTGATGACGAAGTGATTATCCTTGCCGGGAAGGACAAGGGTAAGCGCGGGAAAGTACGTAAGTTGATGGATAACAATAAGGCTATTGTTTCCGGGATCAATATGGTTAAGAAGCACACCAAGGCAAATCCTCAAGCGGGTGTGGCTGGCGGTATCCTTGAGAATGAAAGCCCAATTCAAATATCCAATATAGCGATTTTTAATCCTGCTAGTGATAAGGCTGATCGGGTTGGTTACAAAACCGACGGGGATCGCAAAGTAAGAATTTTTAAATCCAGTGGCGAGGAGATTGACTCCTAAGCCTTAGGTGGCGGACTGGTCGACAGGTAAAAGACATGGCAACGTTGAAAGAAAAATACAGAAGCGAGCTTGTTCCCAAGCTGAAGGAAGAGTTGGGTTTGGATAATGTGATGGAAGTTCCACACATTACCAAGATCACACTGAACATGGGTGTTGGTGAAGCGCTGGGCGATAAGAAGGTATTAGAGAACGCTGTTGCTGACATGGAGAAGATTGCCGGTCAGAAAGCGGTTGTGACCAAGGCGCGAAAATCAATCGCGGGCTTCAAGGTTCGCGACGGATGGCCTATCGGATGCAAGGTCACTCTACGCTCTGAGAGGATGTACGAGTTCTTGGAGCGCCTGATTAGCATCGCCATTCCGCGTGTTCGAGACTTCCGCGGCGTGAGTCCAAAATCTTTTGATGGCCGCGGTAATTTTGCGATGGGTGTGACAGAGCAAATTATCTTTCCCGAAATTGAATACGATAAGGTAGATGCGTTGCGCGGATTGGACGTAACAATTACTACCTCAGCTCGTACGGATGATGAAGGTCGCGCACTTTTGCGCGCTTTTGGCTTCCCGCTGAAGGACTAAGAGGCACTATTTATGGCAAAGAAATCAATGATAGCGCGTGAGAAAAAGCGTACGCAAATGGTTGCCAAGTACGCGGTAAAGCGTGCGGCTTTGAAGGCTATTTTGAATGATACCGGTGCAGCTGACGACGAAAAGTGGGATGCGCAGATAAAGCTTCAAAAGCTTCCACGAGATGCTAGCCCAGTGCGCGGGCAGCGTCGTTGTCAGATCACGGGGCGGCCACACGGCGTGTATCGTAAATTCGGTCTATGTCGTAACAAATTACGCGAGGCCGCTATGCGCGGTGACGTGCCCGGGCTGGTTAAATCAAGCTGGTAATCGGTGAGTAGGTCTACGGAGACTAAATAGATATGAGTATGCAAGATCCGCTGTCAGATATGCTGACCCGAGTTCGTAACGCCCAAATGGCCGGTAAGGTCAGGGTTGAGATGCCTGGGTCCAAATTAAAAGTTGCTGTTGCCCAGGTGCTGAAAGACGAAGGTTATGTTGAGAATTTTGTTGCCAGCACCGAAGGCGGTAAGCCTCGCCTGGCGATAGACCTCAAGTATCATCTCGGAAAGCCTGTGATTGCCGAAATCGACCGAGTTAGTAGGCCAGGTCTTCGTCGATACAGTGGCAAGGGAGGGTTGCCTTCTGTTCGAGCCGGTCTCGGAGTCGCCATTATTTCCACCTCGCGAGGTGTAATGACCGAACGTGCTGCTCGTGCTGCCGGTGTCGGTGGTGAGGTTCTTTGCACTGTTTTCTAATTTTTATTGATTTATAGAGCATTTTAAGATGTCTAGAGTCGCAAAAAGTCCCATACAGCTACCCAGCGGTGTGGAGGTAAAACAAGATGGTAGCGACCTGTCCGTTAAGGGTGGTAAAGGTACCTTGGGATTGTCGTTGGCAGCGGGTATTCAGGTCAGTCAGGAAGACAATGTTCTGATGATCGCTTACGACAACGATAAATTGAGCGCGATCGCCGGTACTACACGCGCGCTACTGAACAGTATGGTTAAGGGTGTTAGTGAAGGCTGGCAAAAGAAGCTAGTGCTTAATGGCGTTGGTTACAGGGCGAAAGTCGCAGGCAACTCTGTCAATTTGACAGTCGGGCTTTCTCATCCTGTGGAATATGCTTTGCCAAAGGGCGTCACAGCCGAGAGCCCGAGTCAGACAGAGATTGTCCTGAAGGGAATTGACAAGCATGCAGTTGGTCAGGCTGCCGCAGAGCTGCGCAGCTTTCGTCCACCCGAACCTTACAAAGGTAAAGGTATTCGCTACGCGGATGAACACGTCCGCCGTAAAGAAGCCAAGAAGAAGTAGGTAATTGAGATGAGTGCAAAAAATGATTCAAGATTACGTCGCGCTCGCCGCGCTCGTACTCGAATGCGTGATAAAGGCGTTAACCGTCTGTGCGTGCACCGTACCCCTAGGCATATATATGCGCAAATCATAGCGCCGCTGGGCGACAAGGTGCTGGCCAGTGCGTCAACTCTGGATGCAGATTTGCGCAAAGACGCAACTGGTAACATCTCGGCAGCTGTAGCGGTAGGTAAGCTCGTGGCTAAACGAGCTATTGACGCGGGAGTGGAGGCAGTGGCCTTCGATCGCAGTGGTTACAAGTATCACGGTCGTGTAAAGGCATTAGCCGACGCTGCGCGTGAAACTGGACTGAAATTCTAGGATATAAATATGGCTTTTAACGATCAGAAGAAGCAACAACAGGATGGCGATCTCCAGGAAAAGCTGGTCCAGGTCAACCGTGTGGCTAAAGTAGTTAAGGGTGGCCGAATATTCGGATTCACTGCGTTAACAGTTGTTGGTGACGGCAAGGGAAAGGTGGGCTTTGGTCGCGGGAAAGCGCGGGAAGTCCCTGTTGCAATCCAGAAGGCTATGGAGGCAGCACGTCGAAATATGATTCAGGTAGATCTGAATAACGGCACTATCCAATATCCCATTAAGGCTGCTCACGGAGCTTCTAAGGTATATATGCAACCGGCTTCAGAAGGTACAGGGGTTATTGCCGGTGGTGCGATGAGGGCGGTATTGGAGATTGCTGGCGTACATAACGTGCTGGCGAAATGCTACGGCTCTACTAACCCAGTGAATGTAGTAAGAGCAACGTTCAATGGTCTGCGCGAAATGTCTTCCCCGGGAGATGTGGCCGCGAAGCGCGGTAAGACTGTCGAAGAAATACTGAATTAAACTTTTAGGTTGGCTAAGTCATGGCTAAAGCATCTATTAAAATAACCCAGGTTAAAAGTACCTGTGGGCGCATAAAGAATCACAAGGCGTGTGTCGCGGGGCTTGGTCTGCGCCGTATTGGTCACACTGTAGAGGTTGAAGATACGCCCTCCGTCCGGGGTATGATCAACCAAGTGCACTACCTAGTTAAGGTAGAGGAGTAGGTAATGTCAGAAATTATGCGACTGAATAGTCTGCGTCCAGCGCCCGGTGCGAAAAAAGATGCCAAACGCGTCGGTCGTGGTATCGGCAGTGGAACCGGAAAGACCGCGGGTCGTGGTCATAAGGGACAAAAGTCCCGTTCCGGCGGTAGCGTTCGGCCAGGCTTTGAGGGCGGTCAGATGCCCTTGCAAAAGCGACTACCCAAGTATGGTTTTACATCACGTATGGCGCGGACTACTGCGCAGATACGACTGGGTGAACTGAATGCCATCGATGCTGATGTTATTGACTTGGCGGCGCTGAAAAATGCTGATCTGGTGAAAGATAGCACTATCCGCGCGCGTGTTTTCCTGTCTGGTGAATTGACTAAAGCCGTTACGTTAAAAGGACTCGTTGTCTCTAAGGGCGCACGTGAAGCCATAGAGAAGTCCGGCGGGAAAGTAGAGGAATAGATGGCAACCGCACAGCCACCCTCAATAAACAAGGCCGGTCTTGGCGAGTTATTCTCTCGCCTTCGATTTGTTTTACTGGCAATTATTGTTTATCGAATTGGAACGCACATTCCCGTGCCGGGAATCGATCCAGCTCAATTGGCTGCGCTGTTTAATCAGAACCAAGGCACAATTTTGGGCTTGGCCAACATGTTTTCCGGCGGCGCATTGGAGCGTATGAGTATATTGGCGCTTGGAATTATGCCCTATATTTCGGCCTCTATTATAATGCAGCTGATGTCTGCCGTGACGCCGCAGCTGGAGGCACTGAAGAAAGAAGGTGAGTCCGGAAGGCGTAAGATTAGTCAGTACACACGCTACCTGACGGTAGTGCTGGCGTTGATCCAGGCTACGGGTATGACAGTAGGAATGGCGAATCAGGGCATGGCGTATGACAGTTCACCCCTGTTCTTTGTGATTGCTATTACCTCTTTGGTTACTGGCGCTGTGTTTATGATGTGGCTCGGTGAGCAGATCACTGAAAAGGGCGTGGGCAATGGCATATCACTGTTAATTTTTGCTGGTATTGTAGCGGGGCTACCCGCGGCGATTGGCCAATCGCTGGAGCAGGCACGGCAGGGTGAGCTTAATATTCTGGTCTTGCTGTTTATCCTAACATTGGCGATCGCAGTCATTTACATGATCGTGTTTATTGAGCGCGGTCAGAGGCGGATCACAGTCAACTATGCCAAGCGACAACAGGGCCGCAAAATGTATCAGGCCCAGAGTTCGCATTTGCCTTTGAAAGTGAATATGGCGGGTGTGATCCCCGCTATTTTTGCCAGTAGTATTTTGCTGTTCCCGGCGTCTATCGCGCAGTGGTTCGGTTCCGCCGGCTCAGCCGATTGGCTTCAGGATATGGCCGTGGCGATTGGCCCAGGGCAACCGCTGAATATTCTACTGTTTACAGTTTTTGTGGTCTTTTTCTGCTTTTTCTACACGGCATTGATGTTCAACCCTGTGGAGGTTGCTGACAATCTGAAGAGATCCGGGGCGTTTGTGCCCGGAATTCGGCCGGGGGCTCAGACTGCCAATTATATCGATGGTGTCCTGACTCGGTTGACAGTATTCGGATCTGCGTATATCGCACTGGTTTGCTTGATGCCGCAGTTCTTGGTTGTTATGTGGAACGTGCCCTTTTATCTGGGTGGTACGTCGCTATTGATTGTGGTCGTAGTGGTCATGGACTTTATGGCACAGGTGCAAAGCCATTTAATGTCTCACCAGTATGACTCAGTGATGAAGAAGGCGAATTTGAAGAATTATGGTGGAACTGGGCGCGCCCGATAGATAGGTGAGTCCTGGTTTTTCCTGGTACGGAGTAGGTGTTATGAAAGTACGTGCATCAGTAAAGAAGATTTGCAGAAACTGTAAGATTGTTCGCCGCAAGGGCGTTGTTCGTGTGATCTGTAATACAGACCCGCGACACAAGCAGCGCCAGGGGTAGGGCCAGCTTGCTGTAGTTGATTTTTAGGAACTATATCGCTAGACTACTGCGCCTTTTGTAAGCGCCCTTGGATGCTGCGGCATCCATTACTGGGCGTCAATGGGTTTACAGCGTCCAGCAACGACAAATGATTGGAGAAAGTTGAATGGCTCGTATCGCCGGCGTCAACGTACCAGATAACAAGCATGCTGTTATCGCATTGACATATATTTTTGGTGTTGGTCGCAGTAAGGCCAAACGCCTCTGTGCGGACACTGGTGTGGCCCAAGATGTCAAGATTAGTGAATTGACTGAGCAGGAAATGGATGGGTTGCGGACGAAAGTAAGCGACATGATGGTAGAGGGCGACTTGCGTCGCGAAGTCTCCATGAACATAAAGCGCTTGATGGATCTCGGTTGTAATCGTGGTCTTCGCCACCGTAGAGGTTTACCACTGCGTGGTCAGCGGACCAAAACCAATGCTCGTACCCGCAAGGGGCCGCGCAAGCCGATTCGTAAGTAGTCACTATTTGTTGCGAATCCCTATTAGTGTAGCTGCTCCATTTGCGCAGTGTTGATATTAAATTAGGAAATATGTATGGCTAAGCCTGGTGCCAAGAGCACTCGAAAGAAAATTACCAAAACGGTTGTCGATGGCATTGCGCATGTTCATGCCTCCTTCAATAACACCATCATTACTATAACGGATCGTCAGGGAAACACTCTGAGCTGGGCAACTTCTGGTGGATCTGGCTTTCGCGGTTCGCGTAAGAGTACCCCCTTTGCCGCGCAGGTCGCTGCAGAGCGGGCAGGGGAAGCAGCCAAAGAGTACGGTCTCATGAATCTCGATGTACAAGTGAAAGGTCCTGGTCCGGGTAGGGAATCAGCGGTTCGAGCGCTCAACTCCTGCGGGTACAAGATCACTAATATTACCGACGTCACGCCTATTCCACATAATGGCTGTCGTCCACCCAAAAAACGTCGCGTATAACGCTCACAGGATAGAATTGACATGGCTCGATATATTGGACCCAAGTGCAAGCTCTCCCGTCGTGAAGGAACGGATTTGTTCCTGAAGAGCGGGGTGCGCTCATTGGAAAGCAAGTGTAAGGCGGAAGCTATCCCAGGTCAGCACGGAGCGCGTCGCGGCAGGTTGTCGGACTACGGTGTGCAGTTGCGAGAGAAGCAGAAAGTGCGTCGTATCTACGGCGTACTGGAAAAGCAGTTTCGCAATTACTATAAAGAGGCTGCTCGTCTCAAAGGTGCAACCGGCGAAAACCTGTTACAGCTGCTGGAAACCCGTTTGGATAATGTAGTTTACCGCATAGGTTTTGGTTCAACACGGGCCGAATCGCGCCAACTGGTTTCCCACAAGTCTATTCTTGTGAACGGTGTTGTTGTAAATGTTCCTTCATACCAGGTGAAGGCGGGAGACGTCGTTGCCTTGCGAGAGAAGGCCAAAAAGCAACTGCGCGTGCAGTCAGCCCTGGCGCTGGCTTCTCATCGCGGTGAGGCTGAATGGATTGACGTTAACGGCGAAAAGTTAGAAGCAGTTTTCAAGGCCGTACCTGACCGTCAGGATCTGTCTTCTGAGATCAATGAAAACCTGATCGTCGAGCTTTACTCTAAGTAAGCCATTATAGGATCAACCTAAAATACAGGTGCCCCCATGCAGAGTGCAGTGAACGAATTTTTGACCCCCCGCGTTATCAATGTTGATGAAAAGAACAGTACGCGCTCACAGGTGACCCTGGAGCCACTGGAACGTGGGTTTGGACATACCCTGGGGAATGCGCTGCGGCGTATATTGCTGTCCTCCATGCCGGGTTGCGCAATAACAGAAGTAGAGATCGACGGTGTTCTTCACGAATACAGTGCGATTGAAGGCGTTCAGGAGGATGTCATTGAAATCCTCCTCAACCTGAAGGGCGTCGCTCTGGTAATGAACGGCAAAGAAGAAGCCGAACTGACCCTGAGCAAAAAAGGCCCAGGCGCGGTTACCGCAGGCGATATTCAGGTCGATCATGATATTGAGATCCGCAATCCAGAGCACGTAATTTGCCATCTCAATGCTGGTTCGGAAATTAACATGAAGCTGACAGTGGCGCTTGGTCGAGGTTATTCCCCGGCCGACTCCCGCATTAATCCTGAAGAAGAAACCCGTTCCATTGGCCGCTTGCAGCTCGATGCGACTTTTTCGCCGGTGTGCCGCGTTTCCTATGTGGTGGAAGCAGCCCGGGTGGAACAACGTACCGATTTGGATAAGCTGGTACTGGATTTGGAAACTAACGGCACTATCGACCCCGAGGAAGCCATTCGTCGCGCGGCAACGATTCTGCAGCAGCAGCTGGCAGTGTTTGTCGACCTCGAAAGCGAAAGCGAATCTGAATTTGTTGAGGAAGAGGATGAGGTAGATCCGATTCTGCTGCGTCCGGTTGACGATCTTGAACTCACGGTTCGATCCGCAAACTGTTTGAAGGCCGAAAATATTTACTATATTGGGGACCTGGTGCAGCGAACTGAAGTAGAACTCCTCAAGACACCGAACTTGGGTAAGAAATCGCTTACTGAGATTAAAGATGTTCTGGCATCTCGTGGGTTGTCACTGGGTATGCGCCTGGACAATTGGCCGCCCGCCAGCTTGAAAAACGACGATCGAGTTCTGAGTGCTTAACTAGACTCTGGATCAGACTAACAACTTAGTAGTGCTGCGATAGCACGAAAAATAGGATTGTAAAAATGCGTCATCGTCACAGTGGACGTCAATTAAATCGAAACAGCTCTCACCGCAAAGCCATGTTTAGAAATATGGCCGTTTCTCTGGTAGAGCATGAGCTGATCAAGACCACCTTGCCTAAGGCGAAAGAGTTGCGAGGCTATGCTGAGCCGCTCATCACGCTGGCAAAAAATGATAGCGTCGCCAATCGTCGCCTGGCCTTTGACCGGACACGCGACAAGGCCGCCGTCGGCAAGCTTTTCGGCGAACTGGGTCCTCGCTACCAGGAGCGCCCCGGCGGTTATATTCGCATATTGAAGTGCGGATACCGCGCTGGGGATAAGGCGCCTATGGCCTATGTTGAATTGGTTGACAGACCTCAGGTTGAGGTTTCTGAGGATGATGAGGATTGATTAATCCTGAAGCGTTCCACCAGATTAAAAAGCCGGGTAATATCCCGGCTTTTTTTTGCCTGGCATTATCTGCATTGGTGTCGTTCTTTCGGCATTGCCAGGGGCTATCAGGCTGCATGTTTCCCCGCTTTGCGTTTTAACATTGGGGCGAGAAAGTGACCGGTAAAAGAGCCTTTTGTCTTGGCCACTTTTTCTGGTGTGCCAGCAGCTATAATCTTCCCTCCGCCACTTCCCCCTTCTGGCCCCAGGTCTACGATCCAATCCGCTGTTTTTATCACATCCAGATTGTGCTCGATGATGACTACAGTGTTCCCGTGATTGCGTAAGCGGTGGAGTACTTCCAGCAATTGTTTTATATCCTCAAAATGCAACCCCGTAGTCGGTTCATCGAGTATGTACAAGGTTTTCCCCGTGTCTCGCTTCGATAACTCTCGAGAGAGCTTTACCCGTTGCGCCTCGCCACCAGACAGGGTGGTCGCGGCTTGACCCAGTCGAACGTAGGTGAGTCCAACATCCATTAGTGTTTGTAGCTTTCGTGCGATGGATGGCACGGGTTCAAAAAATGGCAGTGCGTCCTCGACGGTCATTTCCAGTACCTCATGGATATTTTTGCCTTTGTAGCGAATCTCCAGCGTTTCCCGGTTGTAGCGTCTGCCCTTACAGACATCACAGGGTACATAAATATCTGGCAGGAAATGCATTTCCACTTTGGTGACGCCGTCACCCTGGCAGGCTTCGCAACGGCCGCCTTTAACGTTGAAGCTGAACCTTCCCGGTTTGTACCCTCTGGACCGCGCCTCTTGCGTGCCAGCAAAGAGTTCACGGACGGGAGTGAATATACCCGTATAGGTGGCTGGATTGGAGCGAGGTGTTCGGCCGATAGGGCTTTGGTCGATATCGATACATTTGTCGATCAGCTCCATACCTGTAATTGATTCATAGGGTGCCGGTGTAAGCGTGGTGGCACCGTTGAGCTCCGTCGCCGCTATCGGGTACAGGGTACTGTTGACGAGCGACGATTTTCCGGAGCCGGAAACCCCGGTGATACAGGTAAGCAAACCCAGTGGAATTTCCAGAGATACCGATTGCAGATTATTCCCGGTTGCCCCTTTTAAAGTGAGTAAATTTTGAGGGTCCCTGATGGTTCTCTGCGCGGGTATGCTGATTTCTCGCTTTCCCGAAAGGTAGGCGCCAGTGAGGGATTGGTCGCTGTTGAGAATATCCTGAATCGTTCCCGATGCGACCACCTGGCCTCCGTGAATCCCCGCTCCTGGGCCAATATCAATAATATGATCAGCGCTGCGAATGGCCTCTTCGTCGTGCTCAACCACTAATACGGTATTGCCCATATCTCGAAGGTGAGTGAGAGTCGAGAGCAACCGTTCATTGTCACGTTGGTGTAGGCCAATTGAAGGCTCGTCAAGGATATACATCACACCCACAAGACCGGCTCCGATCTGGGAAGCCAGGCGAATACGCTGAGCTTCACCGCCCGAAAGGGTTTCGGCGCTGCGGTTTAGGGTGAGGTAGTTCAGTCCCACATCTACCAGAAAGCGGTATCGCGCACGCAACTCCTTTAGAATTTTGTCAGCGATTTCGCCGCGCCTGCCTTTCAATTGCAGCTGCTCGAAATAGAGTTCTGCCTCGCCAACCGGCAGAGCCGTAATACTGGGAAGATTGTAGTCATTCACGAAAACGTGGCGCGCGTCGCGTTTAAGTCTTGTACCCTCGCAGTCTGGGCAGGGCTGGGTGGCTAGGAATTTGGCCAGGTCTTCTCTTACCGATTGAGAGTCCGTATCTCTATAGCGGCGTTCCATGTTGGGAATGATGCCTTCGAACGTGTGAGTACGCTTAAAAACATCACCGCGGTCGTTGATATAGGAGAATGCTATTTCCTGCTTGCCGCTGCCCTGAAGAATGATCTTTTGATGCTTTTTGCTCAATTCGATATAGGGCGTATCGATATCAAAACCATAGTGCTCAGCCAGAGAACTCAGCATGTGAAAGTAGTAAACATTGCGCCGGTCCCACCCGCGAATGGCACCTTCTGCCAGGCTCGCTTCGGGGAACAGGATTAGTCGTTCTTCATCGAAATACTGCTTAACACCCAGACCGTCACAACCAGCGCAGGCACCGGCTGGGTTGTTGAATGAAAACAAACGGGGTTCTAGTTCATCAATGCTATGGCCACACTCTCCACAAGCAAAGCGGGCAGAAAAGCTGATATCTTTGCTCTCGCTTTCCATATAACTAATAGAGGCTAATCCGTCGGTGAGACCAAGTGCTGTCTCAAAGGATTCTGCCAGGCGAATGCCAAGATCCGTACGCACTTTGAAGCGATCTATGACAACCTCTATACGGTGTTTTTTCTTTTTCTCCAGTGGCGGTGCATCGTCGAGGTCGGTTACGATCCCGTCAATACGAGCGCGAACGAAGCCGCCTGCCCGTAATTCCTCGAGCACATGAAGATGTTCGCCTTTGCGTTCGCGCACTACCGGTGCGAGCAACATGAGTTTAGTGCCTTCCGGTAAGCCCAGGACCGTATCCACCATTTGGCTCACCGTTTGGGCTTGCAGATTGATACCGTGGTCCGGGCAGCGTGGTTCACCTACGCGGGCGTACAGCAAGCGAAGGTAGTCATAAATCTCAGTGATGGTGCCGACAGTGGAGCGGGGATTGTGGGAAGTCGATTTTTGTTCTATCGAAATTGCTGGTGACAGGCCCTCGATATGGTCCATATCCGGCTTTTCCATCAGGGAGAGGAACTGTCGGGCGTATGTCGAAAGGGACTCCACATAGCGACGCTGTCCCTCTGCGTAGAGGGTATCAAAGGCGAGCGACGATTTTCCGGATCCAGATAGGCCGGTAATGACAACCAGCTTGTCTCTGGGGATATCGAGATCGATATTTTTGAGGTTGTGCGTTCGCGCTCCGCGAACTTGAATCGTGTCCATATGAACTCCGGTGCAGCTTGGAAACGGAAACCGAACAGTATATGCCCACAGCCGCGCGCAAGGCAAAATCCTGACTGAATTTATTACCTGAGACTGGGATTGATGTTCCGTGGCGGGTGAAACTGGTACCATGGCCCGCTGATTTTTTGGCCCTCCTACGGTGAACTTAACCATTGTGATTACGAAAAACCCCATGACAGCGCAGGAGCGCCGATCCGTATCTTCGCTGGCATTGCTTTACTGCTTCCGAATGCTGGGGCTGTTTATGGTGCTGCCACTTCTGGCTCTGTATGCGGCTGACTTGCCCGGGGCTACGCCCACTCGGATTGGACTTGCTATAGGTATCTACGGTCTGATGCAGGCCGCGCTGCAGATCCCTCTGGGGTGGTTGTCAGATAAAGTGGGCAGAAAGCCCGTCATTGTTGCGGGGCTGTTGCTCTTCATTCTAGGCAGTGTGGTTGCCGCGATGGCCGATAGTATTGGCGGTATTATTTTGGGTCGTACCTTGCAGGGCGCCGGGGCGATAGCCAGTACAGTCATGGCGCTGGTGGCGGATTTGACGCGCGAAGAGCAGCGCACAAAGGCCATGGCGGTCGTGGGTGTGAGCATTGGGCTGTCGTTCGCTGTGGCGCTTGTCCTCGGGCCTGCAGTGGCGGCAATCGGAAGCCTGTCTGCCGTTTTCTGGTTTACGGCGGTGCTGGCGGTTATCGGTATTGTTATCGTCACTGTTTTGGTGCCGTCCGCACCCGTGGTGAGAGAGGGACTGGTGGCGGGTGCCGATATGGGCGTGCTGCGACGAAGTTTGGAGAATCGGGTTCTATTGCGCCTGAACTTCGGCGTGTTTGTGCTGCATTTTATCCTTACGGCGAGTTTCCTGTTGGTCCCAGGCTTGCTCGAACAGTCATTTGGGGTCGACCGCGAACAGCATTGGAAGGTGTATTTACCGGTACTGCTGCTATCGCTGGCAGGTATGGTGCCTTTGATGGTTCTGGGGGAGCGTGGCGGGCGGTTGCGCATGGCGTTTCTAGTGGGCATCGCATTGGTATTTGCGGCGGTCACTCTGTTGGGGTATGCCTCGACGGCGCTGTTGTTTTACGTGGGTCTGTGCCTGTTCTTTGTGGGTTTCAATTATCTTGAGGCCACACTTCCATCACTGGTGAGTAAGACGGTCATCGCAGAGAGTAAAGGCAGTGCGCTGGGTGTGTACTCCACCTGTCAGTTTTTGGGCGCATTTGCAGGTGGTGCAGCCGGCGGCGTTTTGGTGCAAAACCTGGGTGAGACCGGCTTGATTAGCGTGTGCCTCGCCTTGGCGGGTGTCTGGTGGTTGCTCGTTTTCCGGGCTCCCAAGCCTGTTGAAGTGGAGAGTGTCAGCGCAAGTCCGGTCTCCGGGGTATAAATGCTAACCGGTGTTGTTCTGCGCAGCGCAGACAATGCAGTGCGGCTGCCTGTAATGATGGACTTTGGTCAGTGAGGCTGTCGCAATTGCATGGGCGGGTTGCTATAGTCAGCGTTTAATCTCGCATCAATGTCAGTGTAAGACATGAGGAAATTCTATGGCCGCACGGGGCGTCAATAAAGTCATTCTGGTAGGAAATCTCGGAAATGATCCGGAAATTCGCTACACTCAGGCTGGGGCCGCAATTACCAATATCTCGGTTGCAACCTCCGAAACATGGAAGGACAAGCAAACCGGCCAACCGCAAGAGCGAACCGAGTGGCACCGGGTAGTATTTTTTAATCGCCTGGCGGAAATTGCTGGTGAATATTTGCGCAAAGGCTCCAAGGTCTATCTGGAAGGCGGCTTGCGCACTCGAAAATGGCAGGATAAAGAAGGCCAGGATCGATATACGACCGAAATTGTAGGCAATGAAATGCAAATGCTGGATTCGCGTGGTGCCGGGCAAGGTGGTGGCAATCCCATGCAGGGTGATACCCACGAACCTGCGCCCAAAAGAGAGCCTGCGCCGAGAGAGGCTCCAGCAAAAAAAGCAGCCGATGCCGGGGCCCCGGGCGGTGAGTTTGGAAACTTCGATGACGATATCCCGTTCTAAAGGGAGAGACGTCAAATCATAGGTTAATAGAATCCGGTCGGTGGAACATCAACGGTGCGATTACTTATTCTGGGTTCCGATACGCCATTAGGTATGGCGCTGGTAGCTAGGCAGTCGCTCCTGGGACGTCATGATATTGTTTCCATGAGCCGGTCGGCCTGCCGTTGGAAGAGTGAACGCCAGGCGAAGAAGAGCATTGTCCGCGCCAAAAGCGATATCGTGGTGGATGTTCGTATAGAAGCTGCAGGCGATGGTGGCGTTCAGATTCAGGAGCTGGATCTGCAGCGTTGCCACTGGGTTTCGAAGGCCTGTCAGCGGACCACAACCGCCTACCTTTACCTCTCCAGTTCCAGGGTCTTTTCAGGCCAATTGGATCGTCCCTATATAGAGGGAGACCCAGCGGATAATCAGGAAGACGCGGGCCAACTGCTGGCCAGTGCCGAGGAAGTGGTGAGTGCAGGTTGCGAACGTCACCTGATTCTGCGCCTGGGCCCGATTTTTTCTTATGAAGGTACGAATCTCATCACCCAGATGCTGGGCCATTTACGAGAGGGCGAGACCCTGATTCTGGATAATAACTTTCGCGGCTGCCCCGTGGCTGCAGACGATGGCGCCAGAGTCATATTGGCCATGCTGGACCAACTTGGTACCGGTCTGGAGCCGTGGGGTGTTTATCACTATGGCAGCGCTGATACTGCCACCTACTATGAGTTTGCCGAAGCGCTGCTCGCTGCGGCATCCCAGTTCTTTGAGTTCAGTTCCTCAGCAGTGCAACTGGAGCGTCAACCTGAAGGTCTATTGCCGCTTAGTCGGGTACTGAACTGCGCCAAGGTTCGAGACACTTTCGCTATCCGACAAGTTCCCTGGCGCAGTGCGATAGGCGATTTAGTGAAGCATTATCATGAAGAACAACAGTAAAGGGAGGTCCCATGGCAAAAGTGGCAGAGGTCAGTCCACAACGGCTGTTAATCGGGGTATTGACGGTGTCGGACACCCGTACGGAGGAGAATGATACGTCCGGTGACTACCTGATTCAGGCACTGGAGGCACAGAATCACAGCGCTGTTGCGCGATCGATCGTCCCCGATGATATATACCAGATACGAGCGACGCTATCTGCGTGGATTGCAGACGCGAATATCGATGCAGTGTTGGTGACGGGTGGCACAGGATTCTCCGGACGGGATTCTACACCAGAGGCTGTGCGACCTCTTTTTGATAAGGATATCGATGGATTTGGTGAAGTTTTTCGTGCCTTATCGTTTCAGGAAATAGGTTCCTCTACAATACAGTCGCGTGCCGTGGCGGGTTTCGCCAACGATACGGTGATTTTCTGCATGCCAGGCTCCACGGGAGCCTGCAAGACGGCCTGGAATGGGCTTATTCGTGAGCAATTGGATAGCAGCCATCGCCCTTGTAATTTCGTTGGCGTGCTGGGAGTGCGGGAGCGGAGCCTTTGAGCGAGCTTCTGCCTGTAGGAGAGGCGCTTGCGCGTATTCTTGCCCACGCAGGGCCTCAGCCCACAATCATTGAAGTGCCACTGCTGGATGGTCTGGGTCGGGTGTTGGCCGAGTCTGTTGTATCTCACATCGACGTTCCCGGGGCGGATAACAGCGCTATGGATGGATACGCGCTGCGTCTAGGCGATGCGTCACAGGCATTGCCAGTCAGTCAGCGCATCCCGGCGGGAACCGTCGGCTCGCCCCTCACCCATGGTACTGCCGCACGAATTTTTACAGGCGCAGCAATTCCCCCGGGGGCGGATGCGGTGGTCATGCAGGAGGACTGCTCCGAGGTAGCGGGGGTGGTAACGGTATCGGGCGACGTTAGTACGGGTCAGAATATACGTCCGCGTGGCCAGGATATTGCTGCCGGGGAAACTACGCTCAACAAAGGCCGGGTATTGCGTCCACAGGACCTGGGGCTATTGGCATCCGTTGGCTGCGCAAAGGTGAAAGTATTCCGTCCGTTGCGCGTAGCAGCGCTGTCGACGGGCGATGAGTTGGTAGAGCCGGGCAACAGCCAATTGGTCGAGGGCGAGATTTACAACTCGAATCGTTACACCCTCGCCGGTTTACTGCGCAACCTGAATATGGAAATGATCGATTGCGGTATCGTTGCGGACAATCCTGAGGCCACCTACAGAGCATTGCACGATGCTGCCAGCAGAGCTGACTGCGTTATCACCACAGGTGGCGTTTCCGTAGGTGAAGAAGATCACGTTAAAAACCAGGTAGAGCAACTCGGCTATCTGCGTCTCTGGAAACTGGCAATTAAACCAGGTAAACCGTTAGCGTTTGGCAGTATTGGTGAGACACCTTTTATCGGTCTGCCGGGGAATCCGACGTCCGTGTTTGTCACTTTTTGTTTGATCGCGCGCCCGTTTCTGTTGAAGTTGCAGGGTGCTGAGGAGGCCGATCCGCCGCGCCTTGAGGCGAGAGCAGCGTTCAGCATAGAAAAGCCCGGAATCCGTCAGGACTACCTGCGAGTAACCCTCGAGAATACTGAGCAAGGTCTACAAGCCTTAATATTCGCTAATCAGAGCTCCGGTGTGCTGAGTTCGGTAAGCCACAGCAATGCACTGGCAGTCGTGCCGCCAGGCACAACCGTGGTCAAAGGCGATAAGGTGGAAATCCTGCTGTTGGATTCATTAGCCCGGTAGGGGCGGCCTTCGGATTAGTTAACCAGGCTAGTCGGAGTATTTCTGAAACACCAAAGAAGCGTTGGTTCCACCAAAACCAAAGCTATTGGACATTACCCTCTGTAAGTCAACGTCATCGTGACGGATCCTGGCGATGGGTAAACCCTCTGCTTCGGGGTCGAGAGTCTCGATATTAGCCGAGGCCGCGATAAAACTAGCCTGTTGCATGAGTAGTGAGTAAATGGCCTCGTGCACACCCGCCGCGCCCAGAGAATGTCCCGACAAGGACTTGGTTGAGCCAACTACCGGTATGCTGGGTATGTCCTTGAATACTTCCCGTACAGCTTTCAGTTCCTGAATATCACCCGCTGGCGTACTTGTGCCATGCGCGTTGATATAGTCAATCGAACCCTCCACAGTGCTCAGAGCCTGCCTCATGCACCTTACCGCACCTTCTCCAGAAGGCGCGACCATGTCATGGCCATCAGAGGTCGCGCCGTAACCCACTAGCTCAGCATAGATTTTCGCTCCTCGAGCTTTCGCGTGTTCCAACTCTTCGACTACCAACATACCGCCACCGCCAGCGATGACGAACCCGTCTCGATCCGCGTCGTAGGCGCGCGAGGCACGTTCGGGAGTCTCGTTGTATTTGGTGGACAGGGCGCCCATGGCATCGAACAGACAGCTGAGCGTCCAGTGCAGTTCCTCGCCGCCGCCGGCAAATACTACATCCTGTTTGCCCAATTGAATTTGCTCCATTGCATTGCCGATGCAGTGGGCACTGGTAGAGCAGGCGGAAGAGATGGAATAGTTCACACCCTTTATCTTGAACGGTGTTGCCAGGCAGGCAGATACCGTGCTGCCCATTGTTTGCGTGACGCGATAAGGCCCGACTCGCCGGAGGCCCTTCTCACGCAGAATATCTGAGGCCTCAGTTTGGCTTGCTGAGGATGCTCCGCCAGACCCCGCAATAATGCCCGTGCGGTCATTGGAAACGTCAGACGCCTGTAGTCCAGAGTCATCAATCGACTGCTGCATTGCAATGTAAGCATAAGCTGCGGCATTACCCATGAAGCGCAGTTGCTTGCGATCAATTTGCGCGGCTACGTCAATGTTCGGAGCGCCAGCGACATGCGAGCGCATACCCACATCGATTTGCTGCTGGTTCAGGCTAAGGCCAGAGCGGCCTTTGTAAAGAGACGCTGAAACAGCCTTGGCGTCGTTGCCCAGGCAGGAAACTATGCCCAGTCCGGTGATAACTACTCTTTTTCCCATGGGCTTAAAACGACTCCGTTGATTTGAACAGGCCGACTCGCAACTCTTTTGCGGTATAGATCTCTCTGCCGTCAACACAGAGACTACCATCGGCAATTCCCATGATCAGCTTGCGCTCAATCACGCGTTTGATATTGATGTTATAGACGATTTTTGTTGCGCTGGGGAGTATCTGGCCACTAAATTTGACTGCTCCACAGCCTAGAGCGCGCCCGCGCCCCGGGTTGCCTCTCCACCCGAGGAAGAACCCTACGAGTTGCCACATGGCGTCCAGGCCCAGACATCCTGGCATCACTGGATCCCCAGGGAAGTGACACTGAAAAAACCAGAGGTCCGGATTTATATCCAATTCCGCGACGATTTCCCCTTTACCAAAACCGCCTCCTTCTGAACTAATGTGTGCAACGCGGTCTACCATCAGCATGTCACCAGTGGGGAGTTGGGCATTCCCGGGGCCAAACAGCTCACCGTTACCGCAAGCGATGAGATCCTCCTTGGAATATACGTTTTTGCCGATCATAGGGTTTCCAGTCTGGCTTCGATTTAGGTACTGATTATTCGTGGCTGCGAGCGGGGCTCTGCGCCAATAGCTCTTTGCCGCGATGTGAAGTGGGTGTCATACCTGAAAAATATTACGAGGCAGAGAGCGTGACCATTCTAATAGCTGGGAGGCACAAGTCCAGTGGTTTGCTGGCCAAAAATACTGCCTTCAGATACCATGGGGAGACTGTATGTTAGTGTCTCAAAACGACGTATAACCCTAAGAATTCAAAAATTTTTCGCTAGGTTACAGGGGATCCAGATGTTAACACCCGTACTACTTTCCGGCGGTGTCGGTAGCAGATTGTGGCCGGTGTCCCGAGAGGCTCACCCCAAGCAGTTTTTGCCGCTAGTGGGAGAGATTTCCATGTTGCAGGACACCCTGCGACGTACCGTCGGCTTGGAAGCTGCTGCGCCACTGGTGGTGTGCAATGAAGAGCACCGTTTTATGGTGGCGGAGCAATTGCGGCAGCTGGAGATAGAAGCGAGTGCCCTTATTCTGGAACCACAGGGTCGAAATACCGCACCTGCTGTAGCGTTGGCAGCGTTGCAGGCTGTCGCCGCGGATCCGGAGTCTGTGCTTCTGGTGCTACCGGCAGACCATTTGATTAAGAATGTTGAGGCCTTTGTCGCTGCAGTAAGCAAAGCATTACCGCTTGCAAGTCAGGGCCGACTGATGACATTTGGCGTTGTGCCAACCGCGCCGGAGACAGGGTTTGGCTACATAAAGTGCGGTAATTCTCTGGAAAAAGATTTGTTTGAGCTTGAGCGCTTTGTTGAAAAACCCGATGCTGCCACCGCACAATCCTATCTTGATAGTGGCGGTTTTCTTTGGAATAGCGGTATGTTTCTGTTGCGGGCGCAAACCTATCTTGATGAGTTAAGTGAACGTGCACCCCAGATTCTCTCTTGTTGTAAAAAATCGATGGAAGCGGCAACCGTCGATATGTTTTTTGTGCGGCCAGATGCCGCCATCTTTGAGCAGTGTCCCAGTGATAGTATTGATTATGCTGTGATGGAAAAAACCGATGCCGGCGGCGTAGTCTCCCTCGATTGCGGCTGGAGCGATGTCGGTGCCTGGTCAGCCTTGTGGGACGTTGCTGAGCGAGATGAAAACGAAAACGTCTGCAAAGGCGATGTGATAATTGACAACTGCCGTGGCAGCTATTTTCGCAGTGATTCTCGCCTGGTTGCAGCCACGGGAGTCGAGAACCTCGTGGTAGTGGAAACTGCTGATGCAATACTCGTAGCTGATCGCAACCGTGTTCAGGACGTAAAGCGTATCGTCAACCGTTTGAAGGCGCAGGAACGCCCAGAAGTGTCGCTACACCGTCGTGTTTATCGACCCTGGGGTTCCTATGAATCGCTGGTAACTTCTGAGCGCTTTCAGGTGAAGCGAATCATTGTCAATCCAGGGCAAACCCTGTCCTTGCAAATGCATCACCATCGCGCCGAACACTGGGTTGTTGTCAAAGGTACCGCCGAGGTGACCTGTGAGGACAAAGTGTTTATGCTGCGTGAGGATGAATCGACCTATATTCCGCTTGGCCATAAACACCGATTGGCAAACCCGGGTCATATACCTGTGGAGCTGATTGAAGTGCAGTCGGGTGCCTATTTGGGCGAAGACGATATCGTGCGCTTTGAAGACGTGTACGGGCGGAGTAAATGAGACCGATATAATATGGAGATGTGTAACTTTGATTAAAAAATGTCTATTTCCAGTTGCGGGATACGGGACACGGTTTCTTCCCGCTACCAAGAGCATGCCCAAAGAAATGTTGCCCGTGGTCAATAAACCGTTGGTGCAATACGGAGTGGAAGAGGCTATCGCCGCTGGAATGACTACCTGTGCTCTAGTCACTGGTCGTGGTAAGCGTGCCATTGCCGATCATTTTGATATTAGCTACGAGCTCGAGCACCAAATTTCAGGCACAGGGAAAGAAGCTTACCTGAGTAGCATTAGAACCGTTTTAGAGCAGGGTGTGTTCACTACGGTGCGCCAGAGAGAAATGAAAGGCCTGGGGCACGCGATTCTTACCGGCGAGTCGCTGATAGGCCATGAGCCTTTCGGAGTTTTACTCTCCGATGACCTGTGTTTAAACAATGGGCCTGGAGTCTTGGCGCAGATGGCGGAACTGTACAAACAATTTCGCTGTTCAATTGTGGCTATTCAGGAGGTTCCAGAAGATCAAACTCACAAGTACGGAGTGATTCGCGGAGAGACGCTGAAAGATGGCATCTATCGCATCGATGACATGGTGGAAAAGCCAGACCCCAAAGATGCGCCATCAAACCTGGCAATTATAGGGCGTTATATTTTGACCCCGGATATTTTCGATATTCTGCGTGAAACGGAACCCGGCGCCAACGGCGAAATCCAGCTCACCGATGCGCTACAGGCGCAGGCTCAGAAAGGCTGTGTAATGGGGTATAAATTCAAAGGCCGTCGCTTTGATTGCGGCAGTGTTCCGGGATTTGTCGAAGCTACGAATTTTGTTTATGAACACTATTACCTGCCCACGAAGTAGGGTTCCAATAAAGCGAGGCACGAGTGCAAGAAATCACCTGTTTTAAGGCCTACGATGTCAGGGGAAGAGTACCTGATCAGCTCAATGAAGAAATCGCAAGGCGTATCGGCCGCGCCTATGCTGAAGTGGTCAAGCCACAGCAGGTAGTGGTGGGGCACGACATTCGCCTTAGTAGCGAGGCTATCAAGGCTGCCGTGACTCAAGGTCTGCTTGAGCAGGGTGTAGATGTTTACGACATCGGCCTGTGTGGAACGGAAGAAATTTACTTTGCCACTTCACATGCGGGAATGGACGGTGGCATTGCGATTACCGCCAGTCACAACCCCAAAGATTATAACGGTATGAAGTTCGTGCGCGAGGAGTCGCGGCCTATTTCTGGAGATACCGGATTATTTGATATCAAGGCATTCGCCGAGCTTGACAAGTTTACTCCTGCTGAAAAGCCGGGACAGCTTTATCCTCTGGATACCTCCGAGGCCTATGTGGAGCATCTACTGTCCTATGTGGATGTTGCCAGCTTGAGTCCACTCAAGATTGTGGTGGATGCAGGTAATGGCGGCGCTGGTCGCGTCGTGGATCTGCTGGAGCCTCATCTGCCTTTTGAGTTTATAAAGCTTCACCACGAAGCGGATGGAAATTTCCCCAACGGCGTACCCAACCCTTTGCTTCCGGAGAATCGGAAAGCGGCGATCGCAGCTGTGCGAGAGCACGATGCCGATTTGGGTTTGGGCTGGGACGGTGATTTTGATCGCTGCTTTTTCTTCGATGAGAACGGAAGCTTCATAGAAGGGTACTACGTTGTGGGCTTGTTGGCGGCAGCATTTCTTCGGCAGCAAGGTCCTGCGCGCATCGTGCACGACCCGCGACTCACTTGGAATACAGTAGATATTGTGCAGTCACTGGGTGGCGAGGCGGTGCAGAGTAAAACAGGACATGCATTTATTAAAGAGCGTATGCGGCTGGAAAACGCGGTATACGGCGGCGAAATGAGCGCGCACCACTATTTTCGGGATTTTGCATACTGTGACAGTGGCATGATTCCGTGGCTGCTGGTAACCGGTTTAATCAGTAGTGGTGGCGAGCCGTTATCGCATCTCGTTGCTGAGCGCATGCAGGCCTATCCATGTAGCGGCGAGATCAATCGTACGATTGAGGATCCGGCGGTGGTCCTTGCAAAAGTGGAAGCGGTTTATGCCGAGCAGGCTGAGTCTGTCGACCGTGTCGACGGCTTGAGTATGGCTATGGAGCAGTGGCGTTTTAATTTACGTATGTCCAATACTGAACCTGTCGTGCGTCTAAACGTTGAAAGCCGTGCAGATCAATCGCTTATGGAAGCGAAAACGACAGAGTTGTTGAAGCTGATCGACGCCTGATTCTTTTCAGTCAGATAAATGCCGTTTATTGTTGGGCGTCTCGCCAGGCTTTGATCAGGGATACTGTTGCGGCATCCATCGCGCTTTTGCCAGCTGCGTTGTCTAGCTCTCCCTGTATTGCAGTGCTGATTTCCTTGCCCAACTCCACTCCCCATTGATCAAACGAGTTAATCCGCCAGAGTTGACCACTGCAAAAAGTGCGGTGTTCATACAGTGCAAGTAAAGCACCCAGCGTGGCAGGATTCAGGGATTTAGTCGTCACTATACTGCTGGGACGATTGCCCGGCATTGCCAAGTGCGGTGCCAGTTCAGCTGCTTTGTGCTCATTCATTCCGCGCTCCAACAAAGTGGTGTGGGCAGCCTCCCGTGAACGACCCACCATGAGGGCGCGGCTCTGGGCCAGGCAGTTGGCCACTAGCCTTTTGTGCTGTTCGTGCATGTCGGTGTGGGTGGTTAGTGGTAGTACAAAGTCTACCGGACATAGCAGTTGGCCCTGGTGCAATAACTGGTGGAAGGAGTGTTGTCCGATGGTCCCAGCAGAACCCCAAAGGACTGGTGCAGTCGTATAGTCTAAAAGCTTACCGTCTACGCTAACCCGTTTTCCGTTACTCTCCATGGTCAGTTGTTGCAGATAGTCCGGTAAGCGTCTAAGGCTGTGGGCATAGGGCAACACCACATGATTTCCCGCCCCGAAGAAGTTGCAGTACCAGAGTTCCAGTAGGCTCATCATCAGGGGCACGTTGTGCTCTGGTTTGCTGTTGTAAAAATGTGTATCCATCGCTTCGGCGCCCGCCAGGAACTCGGAAAATCGCTCCCAGCCAACAGCGATGGCGCAGCTGAGCCCCACGGCTGACCACACCGAATAGCGACCGCCTACCCAGTCCCACATGGGCAGGCAATTGTCCGGTGGTATGCCAAATTTCTCCGCAGCTTTAAGGTTACTGGTGACAGCAAGAAAGTGTTTGTCCAGGTCTTCAGTCGTGGCTCCAGCATTAAGCACCCATGCACGAGCGGCGAGGCTGTTGGCGAGAGTTTCCTCAGTGCGAAAAGATTTGGAGCAGATGATAAACAACGTGGTCTCAGCATTCAGACCCTTGAGCGTGTCGCGCAAATCTGCCGGGTCCACGTTGGCGACGTAATGGCAGCGGACATTGCCATGAAATGGTCGCAGGGCGTCCGTGACCAATCGCGGGCCAAGATCGGAGCCGCCGATGCCTATGTTGACGACATCAGTGATGATCTGGCCTGAGTAGCCCTTATGTTCGCCATTGTTGAGCCCCTCTGCGCGCGCTCGAATGCGGGTTCGTGCGGCCAGGACTTCGCGAAATTTCTCGGTCTGTTTACCAGCTTCGGATGCCCGCAACAGGGTGTGCAGTGCTGGCCGTTCTTCGGTGTTATTAATCGGCGTACCGCTGAACAAATTTTCTATACTTTGGCGCACTCCGGCCTGCTCTGCTAAATCAAGCAGTGAAACGCGAGCCTTTGTATCCAACAATTGTTTGGAAAAATCGAGAGACAGACCTGCAGCATTCAGAGAAAAGACTTTGGTGCGATTGTCATCCTGCTCGAATAATTGTTCGATTGACGTTGATTTGAGTCTTGCGGCGTGTGCTTCCAGTTCAGCGTAGGCCGGAAGGTCCGGCAGAAGAGTGCGCGCTGTCATTATTATGGCCTGCCGGGGAAGTTCTTAGTGGGGAGTATAGTAAAGCGGGGGTGATCGGTGCAATGGATATGACTAGTGAAATGGCGGCCCGCCATGCAATATCAGTGATCGCGGTAGATCGATAGCTCGGTTATTCGCTCCAGCGCGCTGCGAGCGTCCCCTGGGGGTAGGCCGCTTAAATTCTCCAAAGCCAGGTCGTGGTAGTGCTTGGCGCGAGCACGGGTGTGATCGAGAGAGCCGCAGCGTTTGACCGCGGCTATTATTTTGTCGATCTGATCTGATGTTTTTTCCGTGATGGCGCGGCGCACGAGTTCTTGTTCATCCGCATTACCCACGAGCCGCGTGTGAATAAGGGGTAAGGTGATTTTGCCTTCCGCGAGATCGTCGCCGACATTTTTGCCCATGGTAGCGGGATCGCCGTCGTAATCCAGGGCGTCATCTACCATCTGGAAAGCAATGCCGAGGTTGAGACCAAAATCGCGAAGTTGTTGTCGGGTTTCGTCGCGCTCGCCATACAGTGTGGCTGCTCCGTAGCAAGCCGCAGCAAATAGAATGGCTGTTTTTCGTGTGATCACATCGAGATACTGTGCTTCGGTCGTATCGGCATTTCCGGCGCGTGTTAGCTGCAGAACCTCCCCCTCGGCGATGATGTTGGTTGTCTCGGCCATGTGGGTCAGAACATCCATATCACCCAATTGCACCATAAGCTGGAAAGCGCGGGTATAGAGGAAATCACCTACCAGCACAGAGGGGGCGTTGCCAAAAGCGGCGTTGGCGGTGGGCTTACCCCGGCGGAGGGTGGAGATATCGACCACGTCGTCATGTAGCAAAGTGGCGGTGTGAATAAACTCGATAATGGCGGCGAACTTGACGTGCGCATCGTCACAGCGGCCGAGCGCAGAGGCACTTAACAGCACCAAAAGTGGGCGTAGCCGCTTGCCCCCGGCGTCGATAATGTAATGCCCAACGTTTTCCACCATCTCGACGTTGGAGTGTAGTTGCTCAACAATGAGTTGATTGACCCGCTCAAACTGCGGCGCCACGATGGCGTGTATATGATCCATATCGTTAGCTTAGGTGGAATAAAAAGTGCTCGCGCATGCTAGGATGCGGTCCTCGGCCTGTCAAGCAGTACGGGACGGCAAGCTACCCGGCACCGTTCGCAACTCCTTGTTTTTATATAAAAATAACCCTTGCCCCGCCTCCCTGATTTGAGTAAAATCGCCGCCCTCTGGACTATGCTGCGCCCATTCGTAGCTGTCACGGGTTAATCCAACTGTTTGTGCCTGGCTCTGCCCCCTTGATTTTAAAGGGTTTATTTGAAATGCGAGCAGGCTAATTGAACGGAGCAAAGTATGTACGCAGTAATTGAGAGCGGTGGTAAACAACACCGTGTCATCGAGGGTGAGACCCTCAAGCTGGAAAAAATTGAAGCTGCCACCGGCGACTCTATCGAATTCGATAAAGTACTCATGGTGGGTGGCGATGAAATTAAAATCGGTACGCCCCTGTTGGAAGGCGGCAAGGTCACCGCCGAGGTGCTCTCGCAAGGTCGCCATAAGAAGATCAAAATCATTAAATTCAACCGCCGTAAGCACTATCGGAAGGAAACCGGGCATCGCCAATGGTTCACCGAAGTGAAGATTACCGGTATCAAGGCTTAAGGGAGGGTTTAGACAATGGCACATAAGAAAGCTGGTGGTAGTACTCGTAACGGACGCGATTCGAATGCCAAACGCCTGGGCGTCAAGTGCTTTGGTGGTGAGGAAGTGAAGGCGGGCAATATTATCGTACGTCAGCGTGGTACTCGCTTTCATGCGGGTGACAATGTGGGTATTGGTAAGGATCACACATTGTTCGCCACGGGAGATGGCAAGGTCGAGTTTATTGTTCGTGGGCCGAAAAGCCGCAAATTCGTGCAGGTGGTGGGCGCCTGAGTCGGCGGCACTAGCCAAACGATCCAAGGCCTCGTCAATTGACGGGGCTTTTTTTTATGTTCAGGATTGGTAGTTGTAGCATCGAGCCCAGAGAGTGGCATCGCGAGCATAAAGCGATTAACGACGTCTTTTCCCTAATGGTTTGAAAGTAAAATGAAATTCGTAGACGAGGCAAGTATCAGCGTTTACGCCGGTAAGGGCGGTAATGGCTGCCTGAGCTTCCGGCGTGAAAAGTATATTGCTAAAGGTGGGCCTGACGGAGGCGATGGCGGTGATGGCGGGAGTGTCGTCATCGAGGCCGATGACTCACTCAATACTATGGTGGATTACCGGTACAAGCGTAACTATCGCGCCGAGAACGGTGGATCCGGCCGCGGCGACAATTGCACTGGCAAAAGTGCTGAGGAACTGGTGCTGCGGGTTCCCGTGGGCACTACCATCATCGACGAGGATCTCGGTGAAGTCATGGGTGATCTGTCAGCGGTGGGGCAACAGTTACTGGTGGCGCAGGGTGGATTCCACGGCTTGGGCAATACCCGCTTCAAATCCAGCACCAATCGGGCCCCGCGGCAGACCTCTCCAGGCAGTGAAGGGGAAGTTCGAAACCTGAAGTTGGAATTGAAGGTGTTGGCCGATGTGGGGTTGTTGGGTTTGCCCAATGCCGGTAAATCGACTCTAATTCGAGCAGTTTCTGCTGCTAAACCCAAAGTGGCGGACTATCCATTTACGACGCTGGTGCCCAATCTTGGCGTGATCAAGGTGGAGAATCATCGCAGCTTTGTAATGGCGGATATTCCAGGACTGATTGAGGGCGCTTCTGAAGGGGCTGGGCTGGGCATCCGCTTTCTGAAGCACCTGACGCGCAATCGCATTCTGCTGCACCTTGTGGATATGGCACCCTACGATGGGGTTGAGCCGGCAGATGCAGCGGTCTCTATCGCGGGAGAATTGGAACGCTTTAGTCCGACTCTGGCTTTGCGTGAACGCTGGTTGGTACTGAACAAAACCGATCTGCTGGATGAGGAAACGTTCTCCGAACGTCGTGCTGCCGTTCTGGAGGCATTGGACTGGCAGGGAAAGGTATACTCGATAGCCGCCATTAGTGGCCACGGCACTGCAAGCCTGTGTGGGGATCTGATGACGCGGCTGGAGGAGTGCCGTGCGGCGGAGGCATCTGATCCGCAGCTGGCTGCAGCGGAAAGAACGCAGCAGAGCCAGATGCAATTGGAGGCCAGAGAGCGCATCAATGCGCTGCGCGCTGCGCGACGTAAGGAGCCTTTACTAGACGATGATGATTCTGATGAGGATGAGTTGGGTGAAGACGACTTTGATGTCGAAGTCGAATACCGGCCCTAGGACCTTTCATGGCTGAACGAATAGAAATTTCAGAGTCTCGTCGCTGGGTCGTCAAGATCGGCAGTGCTTTGCTGACGGATGATGGTCGCGGCCTGGATCTGCAAGTGATCGCCTCTTTGGTAGATCAACTGGCTCAGTTGCGCGCGCAGGGCTGTGAGGTCGTAGTGGTTTCCAGTGGCGCTGTGGCCGCGGGCATTGTGCGCCTGGGCTGGTCGGAGCGGCCGCACCTCATCCACGAGTTGCAGGCTGCAGCCGCCGTCGGGCAGTCGGTGTTGGTGCAAAGTTATGAAAGCGCATTTAACAGCCACGATATTGCTACCGCCCAGGTATTACTGGTGCACGATGATGTGATTGCCAGAGATCGCTATCTCAATGCTCGCGGTACGCTCAAAACCTTGTTGAAGTTGGGCGTGGTTCCCATCGTCAACGAGAACGATACCGTCGTCACGGAGGAAATCCGTTTCGGCGATAACGATACGCTGGCCGCTCTGGTAGCGAACCTGATTGATGCGGAAGTGCTGTTGCTGCTGACAGACCAACAGGGGCTCTACCGGGAGGACCCGCGACGCAATGCTGCGGCAGAACTGGTTGAACAGTGCGACGTGCACGATCCGAGTCTCGATGCCATGGCAGGCGAGGGCGGCGTGCTGGGCAGGGGCGGTATGGTCACGAAACTGCGCGCAGCACGCCTGGCCGCGCGCTCGGGTACAGAAACCGTGATTGCCTCTGGCAGGGTGCCTAATATTCTCGGTAGTGTGGTGGCCGGAGACAACGTTGGCACCTGGTTGCGAACGGGTAAGCAGCCACAAAACGCGCGTAAACAGTGGCTGGCAAGCATGGTGCAAATTCCTGGGAGTGTGGAACTGGATGATGGCGCGGTGCATGTACTGCGTGAATCCGGACGCAGTCTGCTAGCGGTCGGTGTGCGCGGTGTGGTTGGTGATTTTACCCGGGGCGATATGGTGTCCTGCCGCGATTCGCAGGGCCGTGAAGTTGCCCGCGGCCTGGTGAATTACAGCGCCGATGAAACTCGGCGAATTATGGGCTCACCCTCAAAGGACATAGAGGGCATTCTTGGCTACCAGGTGGATGAAGAACTCATTCACCGGGATAATCTTGTGCTGATTTAGCATTGCAGGTTGTGCCGCGTCCGCCCTTGCGGGCACACACTAGCTTAGCCAGCGACCCAGTGGCGTTTTGACCCACAGAAATTCCATCAGCTTCTTCATGCCCTCTGCACTCTTCACGCTGTAAGGATAGCCGTTCTGCATTTTACCGCCGAAGCGGTCGATCACGATGGGCATTTCATGGCAGTAGCCACGTAGGCCTTTCTTCCCGTTTACCTGGCCCAGCCCAGAATTCTTCTTGCCGCCAAAAGGTGCGGCGGGAATACCGTAGCTCACCGCCATGTCATTGACGCTGCAAGCACCGGTGTCGATGGCTGCCGCCAGGCGGTAACCCTTCTCCTTATCTTTAGTCCACACGTTGCCATTGAGTCCAAATTCAGAGTCGTTGGCCAGCGCCAGCGCTTCGGTCTCATTGTCTACTTTCTGAATGCACAACACCGGGCCGAAAGTCTCAAGCAGCATGATATCCATACTGTTGCTGACTTCGGTAATTACAGTGGGTTCATAGTACAGCCCCGGCAGCTCCGGATTGCGGCGCCCACCCATATGGATATTGGCACCTTTGGCGCGGGCGTCCTCTACATGGGCTTCGATAATGGTCATTTGACGATCCCAGAAAACCGCGCCGACATCTTCGCTCCAGCCATGTTGTTGGCCCTGACGCAGGCCCTTACCTTTTTCCAGAACCAGCCGTAGAAATTCGTCGTAGACCTCTTTCACTACGTAGATCCGCTCTGTACCGCAGCAGTAGTGACCGGTATTCATGCACGAACCCACCCACGCGCCATCAGCGGCGCGATCCAGGTCGGCGTCGGCACAGACGATCATCGCGTCATTGCCCCCCAATTCCAGTGTGCAAGGAATCAGTTGTGAGGCACAGGCTTCCGCAACTTTGCGACCAGTGGCGACCGAGCCGGTAAAGGACACTTTGTCTACGCCGCCGCGAACGATAGCTGCACCGGTTTCACCATCACCGAGCAACACCTGCAGCACGCCCTCGGGCAGGCCTGCCTGGCGGAAGATGTCCTCGGCCAGCTTGGCGGAGTATGGGGTGACTTCGGAGCCTTTTGCCACAATGGCATTTCCCGCAAGAACGGCTTGAGCCGCCTGATTCATAACCAGTACAAAAGGTCCATTCCACGGCGTAATCAGACCGATAACGCCAAGTGGCTTGTACAAAATGCGAAGTTGCTTCATCAATCCGAGGATGCCATGAACCTTGCGCTTGCGTGGCTTGAGAAACTTCTCTGCGTTCTTGGCGTAGTAGCAGAGCTGGTCTGCCACCGAAAAAACTTCCATGCTCATGGCATCCGTGCGCGCCTTGCCAGTTTCATTGACGACAGTTTCGATAATATCGTCCTGTCGCTCCAGTACGATCTTTAGTGCGCGCTCAACGACGGCTGCGCGGTCCTTTAAGCTGGTAGCGGCCCAGGCGGGCTGTGCGGCTCTCGCTTTGGCTATGGCGCTCGCCACATCCTCGGCGTTCGCGCAAATCAATTCCCCGGTCGGTTCCAGGGAAACCGGGCTGCGCAGTTGCAGGTGGCGACGGGAATCGTTGGATTCAATAACTTCGTAGATGGACATAGCGATCTCCTCGTATCGTGTCGCTAAACTAATGGTCCGTAGTTTAGCTGTCAATGCCTTTCGCAAGTGCGAGAATGACTACAATGCGGTCGTTTAGAAGGGCATACCCACAGAGGCGTAAATCACCCTCCTGGAGCACCGTGCGCACTTACAAGCGAGGTTGAATGTGGAATAATGCGCCGCGTCTTCATTCTAAACTCCATTCCACATAAGTAGGGACCATGCCGGTGTCGCCCACGTTATTGCTCATTTGCTATTGTTTTGCCATCGCTGGGTTTTCCCTACTGGGCGGATTTCTGCCCAATTGGGTAAAAATGACGCATACCCGCACCCAACTAGTGATGAGCTTAGTCTCCGGCCTTATGCTTGGCGTCGCGTTTTATCACCTGTTGCCTCACAGTGTAGCGCTAATAGGAGGTCCCCACGGTGTGGATACGGCGGTTTCGTGGCTGATGCTTGGGCTTATCGTCATGCTGTTGTTGCTGCGAGTGTTTCATTTTCACCAGCATGATTTCAGTCATGAAGAGGGGGCGCAGCACGACCATCACCATGATCATCAAGGTGCTCATGTGCATGAGAGCCCTGTTCACGGCCTGAGTTGGGTCGGTCTGGCGCTGGGGCTGGCAGCACACACTCTAATTGACGGCGTCGCCCTGGGGGCGGTCATGCATGCGGGCAGTATGGCGGGTGGATTGGTAGGAATCGGTGTATTCCTGGCCATCTTGCTGCACAAGCCACTGGATGCCATGTCCATTGTCACGGTAATGGGGGCAGGTGGATGGAGTCGGCAGGCGCAGACTGGTGCGAACGTGGTCTTTGCACTTATGTGTCCCCTGGGCGCGCTGCTGTTCTTTTTCGGCGTTGACGTAGTGGCGGACAGCCGCAATTATCTGGTCGCCGCCGCGCTGGCATTTTCGGCCGGGGCGTTTATCTGTATTGCCCTTAGCGACCTGCTGCCGGAGGTGCAATTCCATAGCCACGATCGCGCCAAGCTGACGCTGGCATTCCTGTTGGGCCTGGTGCTGGCCTACGGAATTGGCACTGTGGAACCTGCCGGTATTCACCTATCCACGAACTGAGCAGGTTGTCTCCCTATGGTTAAACGGATTATCTACCCTCCTATCTGGCTGTTGTTGAGCCTGATCCTGATTTTTTTCTGCAATGAATATTTTCCCGGACCACGTTTTACCAGCCTTGCGGGACAGTTCTTCGGCGGGGTGCTGATCATCATTGGATTATTGTTACTGGTGAGCGCCAACGGTTTATTCTTCCGCGCCGGTACAGATGTCATACCTTTTCGAACTGTGACGACACTGGTTACTGCGGGTATCTACCGCTATACACGCAATCCCATGTATCTCGCGATGGTGGCTGTTTTGCTGGGTTGCGCAATTACGGTGGGTGCCAGCACTACGCTGGCGATTCCCCTGCTGTTTGCGGTGATTATCCAGTGGCGGTTTATTCGCCCGGAAGAGGCGATGCTGCGGGGCCTGTTTGCCCAAGAGTATGCGGTCTACTGCCAGCAGGTGAGGCGCTGGATTTAATTCCGATAGGATCCCGGACAAGGCATCTTTGCGAAGTCTTAAAGCATTCGCAGTGATAGGGGTCACTTTTGTCCAGGTAGCTCTTCGGAACGCTGTGGCAGTAAAAATAGCGGGCGCGCCACAACGCATTGCGAGCGCCACGCTTACCTGGTCCCCAAAACCTTGTGTCAGCGTCTCGCGCAATGCATCCGCCTGGTTCTGTGTATGGAAAAGAAACGGAGATTCCCGTTCTGTCCGCACCTTGCAGTAGGAGGCGGCGGGTCGGCTGGGGCGGATATTCAAAATGATCCCGCGTAGCACGAACCACCAGATTGGCCGCGGCACTCCGATCAACCCAGGGCCCCACAGAAACTCGCGTAAATAGTCTTTTAGGACCCCCGCTTTCTTCCCTGACGCAGGACATTGTCATTTCTGTGAGCTATGCTGTGACTCCTGCGTTTGCACCACTATTCTCTGGAGGCGAGCATGTCATTTAAATGTATATCAATTGATGAAGCGAAAGCACTAATAGACAAGGGTGAGGCAGCTATCGCCGATGTGAGGGACCCCGGTTCTTACCAGGCCGGTAGTATCGAAAACGCCATCAACGTTCAGCAGGAAAATGTTGAGGATTTTTTAGCAGGCGCAGATAAGAACAAGCCCATCATTGTCTATTGCTACCACGGCCATTCCAGTCAGGGGGCGGCGGACCATTTCTTTAGTCAGGGTTGTGCGGAGGTCTATAGTGTCGATGGCGGTTACGAGGCGTGGCGATTGAAATATTGAGGGGTCGTCGGAAGCAGCGATATAATAATATACGTTACCACGCGACTTCTGGAATGCATCCGATAGTGAGGAAGTATGTGGATACCCCGTCAATCGGCTCCGACGCTCAAGAAAGTGGACGATCATCTTCCTCGGCCCAGCACATGCAGTCTATTCAGCAGGAATTGACGTTGTCTAGATGACCGCAAATCACAATCAGCAATACCTGGTCAGCCCGAAGCCTGCGATTGTGCATGATGAGCTTGCGCATATCGGTGCCGGGTTACGGTTCTCGCAAAGTCCGACCAACTTTCTTGCCGAGCTGAGAGAGCAATACGGCGACACCTTTCTGGTTGATATATTCGGGTACAAACTGTTTTGTGTGTTTTCACCGGCAGGCCTGAAGAGTCTTTACGCTGCAGCCGAGGATGAAGCTAGTTTTGGTATGGCTACATTTGATATGTTGGGTTTCAAGACGCCGCTCGATATTTTTATGGATGCGGACATCGACTTGTTCTACGACCTGTTGACGCCCGAAAAAGTAAACGCGTATATCAAAGACTTCCTGCAGGTTATTTCGCAGGTAACTGCCACCTGGGGAGATCGCCGAGAACTTGAAGTGTTCGAGGAAATCCGCACCCTGGAGCAGCGTGTTGGATTCAAGATATGGATTGGTGAGGAGGCGACTCAGGACGGTGTCTGGCAGCAGTTTAAATCGCATTTTGACGTACTGTCACAGGAGAGTGCTTTTGTCAGTCCACAGCAGACTCTGGAAACGCTGACTTCGGGTAAGGCTCGTGAAAAAGAGGCGGTAGCGGCGATAATGGCGCTGGTGGACAGTATTTTACAGCAGCGAGACGCGGCCGATGCCTGGCCCGATGACAATTTCACGTTCCTTTATCACCGCTTTAAATCGGATGAGCCCCGGGTCACCCTGCGTAAGCTTACACACAATATAATTAATGCCAACCAGGGTTTTTTGTCCAATCTCTATGCGGCCCTGGCCTGGACATTGATTAACGTGAAGCAGCATCCTGAGTCGCAGCAGCGACTCGAAGCAGAGATAGCGGCAACCGAAAAAAAGCACGGGGGACGTTTTCGCGAGTCCCAGGAAGCGCTGGATAGCATGCGCTTCTGTGAGCAGTTACTGATGGAGAGTGTGCGCCTGGCGCAGCGTTCCATTACCCTGCGCAAAGTCATGAAGGAAATCCATTTCGATTGCGGCGATGAGGTCTATACGATTCAACCCGGGGTTTATATCACGACGATGCTGTCGGTCATTAATACACAGAACCAGGAGTTAGCTCGATTTGATCCCGACCATTACCGCGGCAGACGAATCGATCCGAAACTGATTGAAAAGGGCAAGGAAACCATTAGCACCTTCGGGCACGGGTCGCATGCCTGTCCCGCTCAGAAGTTTTCCCACAATATGTGCAAGGTGCTGTTATCGGTATTGTTGGCGGAATTCGATTTCAGTATTCCAGATTCTATAATCGAGCCGAGCAGCGCGCAGATGGGCGGCGTTTCTCGTGCTTCATGCGACGTGGTTGTTCGCTGTTCGAGAAAAAGCCTTGTTTAGACGGTCGGTGTAACGGTGCTCGGCCAGGAGAAAATATGAATTACACTGTGAAGCTGACGTTGGTGATGATTGTGCTCAACTTGCACAGGACCAATCTAGAGGTTTTGCAGGATTGCGCGGCGTGATACTTGGACAATAGGCGCTCCGGGCGGGACAGAGTGATCAGGCACAAACGAGCTGTCACCGTTGCCCAAATCAATGGCGCATTAGCGCATGCACTTGGCCGCGCTCTGAATTAGTATAAGTGCCCCAAAGTGTTCTTTGTTTGTGAGATAAACCTATGTCACTGGATTTCGATAGCGCTCGCCTGCCTAACCCCAATATGCGAGAAGATCACCATGAATGGCGCACGCAATTACGCAAATTCATCGATGCTGAAATCATGCCCTATGCCGAGGATTGGGATGAGGCCTGTCATATACCTATTGAGCTATGGCCCAAGGCTGCGGCCGTTGGCTTGCTCGGTATCGGCCACCCGGAGGAGTTCGGTGGCGTAACAGAAGGCATCGACGTCTGGCACCTGTGGATCACCAATGAGGAGTTGGCGCGTATTGGTGTCGGCGGCGTTGCGGCCTCTTTGATGGTGCATGGTATCGGTTTGCCGCCGATCATTAACTGGGGTTCACAGGCGCTTAAAGACATGGTGGCTCCCCCAGTATTAGCCGGTGAAAAGCATATTTCGCTCGGCATCACGGAGCCCGGTGGCGGTTCCGACGTGGCACAGTTAACGACTACTGCCGTGCGTGACGGTGATCATTACATTGTTAATGGGTCCAAAACTTATATCACCGGCGGCATGCGTGCAAACTGGGTATCCACGGCGGTTCGCACTGGCGGTGAGGGCGGCAGGGGCATTTCCATGTTGTTGATTCCAACTGATGCGGAAGGTTTTAGCCGTACACAACTGGACAAAAAGCAGGGCTGGTGGGCATCGGATACGGCCACACTGTATTTTGACAACGTGCGGGTTCCGGTCGCGAACCTCATTGGCGAGGAGAATCAGGGCTTCCTGGTGATAATGACCAATTTTAACGGCGAACGGATGGCAATGGCGGCAGGAATGGAAGCGCTGGGTCGGGTTTGCCTGGAAGAGGCTGTCGCCTGGGCACAGGAGCGCAAAACCTTTGGCAAACGTTTGGCGGATCACCAGGTCATTCGCCATAAAATCGCGCAGATGAAACAGAAACTGAATGCCACTCAGGCGTATATCCGCATTTGCTTCGAAGCCATAGAGGCCGGCAATGCCAATCCGGGTGACATTGCGCTGCTCAAGGTGCAGGCCAGTGAAACAATGGAATATTGCGCCAGGGAAGCAATGCAGATTCTGGGAGGCAGCGGCTATATGCGCGGGAGTCGTGTGGAGCGTATTTACCGTGAGGTGCGTGTAAACGCTATTGGCGGTGGCTCTGAGGAAATTATGCGTGATCTGGCAGCGCGCCAGTACGGGTTATAGCAATGAAACTATGGCATTGCAGTAGTGCAAGATCCCTGCGTCCACTGTGGACTCTGGAGGAACTGGAGCTTGAGTACGAGGTGCAAATCCTGCCCTTTCCCCCGCGTGTATTTGAACGGGATTACCTTAAGGTCAATAGTCTGGGCACGGTGCCGTTCTTTTCCGACGGCGATATCGAAATGACCGAGTCGGTGGGTATCTGCCAGTATCTGATCGATCACTACCAGCGCTATGACTTTGGTCTGGAACCGAGTCACCCTGAATACGGCGCTTATCTGAACTGGTTACACCATGCCGATGCGACGCTGACTTTCCCGCAAACCATTGCCATGCGTTACTACTACCTCGAACCCACGCCCGAGAAGCAGGCAGTGGCAGATGATTACAGCAAGTGGTACCTCTCTCGCCTGCGACGATTGGACAGCCACCTGGAGTCCCACGAGTATCTAGTAGATAACCGCTTCACCATCGCCGATATCGCAGTGAGCTACGCACTTTATCTGGGCCGCGCGCTGAAATTCGACCAACACTACAAACCGCAGACGGCAGAGTATCTGCAGCGTTTGATGGAAAGACCGGCATTCAAGCGTGCCGATGAACAGGGGGAGCCGCTACAGTTCCCCGATAGGGAGTAAAAACGATGAGCGCGAGTGACAAGGAATTAAAGGAGTTCAGGGCTGAAGTGTCCGCCTGGATGAAAGAAAACAACCCAGCCAACCCCGGTTTCCTTCTGCCCCAGACCTTTATGGAAGTAGGCGATGAGCGGCAGCTGGAGTTTTTGCGTGAATGGCAGCACAAGATATGGTCTGCCGGATATCTGGGTATGGCCTGGCCGAAGGAGTATGGGGGTCGTGGTGTGGAAGCGAACTTCCAGAGCATTGCCGATCAGGAGATGCGACGCAACGGTGTGCCCATTTGTTTCAACGTGATTGGCCTCGGCTGGGCGGGCCCGTTGATCAACGAGATGGGCACAGAGGAAGAAAAGGCCAAATACCTGAAGGGCATTCTCAATGCTGAAGATGTCTGGTGTCAGGGTTTTTCTGAGCCCGACCACGGTTCAGACCTGGGTAACGCGCAACTGCGGGCCGTGCGCGACGGTGACGAGTACGTACTTAATGGTCAGAAGATCTGGACCACCATGGGTAACTTTGCCAAGTACATGATTATGCTGGCGCGCACTAATCCAGAGGCGCCGCGCAAGTACGATGGACTGTCTTACTTTTTGTCACCTATGCTGGTGCCGGGCATAGAGACCCGTCCGATTCGCAAAATCACCGGCGAATACGGATTCACGGAAACCTTTTTTACCGACGCGCGCATACCGGCTGATTGCATCATGGGCGAGGAGGGGCAGGGTTGGAAAATTGCCATGCAAACACTGCAATACGAGCGTGGCGCTGAGGCCGGTGCTGCTGGTGGGCAGTCCATGGTGCGCGTTGTGGTCGATGACATGATCAGTGAGTTGCGCGACGTTCAGCGCGATGGTGAACCAGTGCTCAAGGATCCGGTGGTTCGCGACCAGTTGGTAAAGGCCATCATGGAGGAGAGGGCGATGATGCTGGGAGAACGACGGTCCCATATCGGACCTTTGACCACGGATTATCCGGGTTCCCTGCCTCTGTCAAATAAACTTCGGGCCACAGAGATGACCCGGCGTATGCGCCAGCTGGCGATCAACCTGCAGGGTGCCGAGGGCGCTCTTTACGTTGGCGACGACGAGGCGCGCCAGGGGGGTTTCTGGCAGCGCGCGTATTTCAATAGCTTCTCCGCTACGATCGGCGGCGGCACTAGTCAGGTGCAGGCCAATATCGTTGCGGAACACATCCTCGGATTGCCGAAGTAGGG
>TARA_R110002072_G_scaffold41085_3_pt1 | contig 42305 bp, 39 predicted proteins | sample TARA_R110002072 | Tara Oceans TARA_R110002072 (sample SAMEA4397118) | marine metagenome | biome: Polar Biome; feature: [SRF] surface water layer (ENVO:00010504); material: water (ENVO:00002006), including particulate matter (ENVO:01000060) such as... | depth 5 m
TGACAACTCAAATTCTGGGAATGTTTTTATTTATGAGTGTTTTGTGGTCAATTTGGTCGTCTACAACAATGGGGTCTTGGTTATATGTCGTTAAAAATATATTTGCAGGTAGTCAATTACAATTTCTATCGTTATTTATCATATTAATTGTAGCTTGGATATTTGGTGTTGTTATTTACAGGTTTTTTGAATTAAAAGAGTTTGGAAAAGTTATGGATCCAGACCCTAAAACAAAACTAGCTAGTTATTGGTCAGTCGCAATGCTTTTTATATTAATGGTATTTCAATTGCAACCCGTTCAAACTTTAATGGCTAAACATAGTAATATTGATTTAATTGGTTTTTTAGAGCCTAAACTAAATATAGCCGATGAAAATTTACTTGTTGATGGTTATTATGAAGAAATACTAATTGGAAATGAATTGACAAACCCTGTTGGTGAAATTGTTGAAAGAAGAGACCGAGGTAGATTTTTACATTCTGAAGGAGCCTTGTTAGTAGATGATATTAGAATTGTATTGGGTAAACCCAACATATCTTTTACTTTTAAAGAAAAGCCATATACAACAAACTTTTTGGGAATTAGAGACCAAAATTATTCCAAAATAAAACCTACAAATACAATTAGAACAGGAATATTGGGTGGATCATACGTTAATGGATCAGGTATAGCAGATAATGAACTTTTTGACGAACTTTTAGAACAAAAACTAAATAGTTTAAACAATAAAGATGATTATGAATTCTGGAATTTTGGAAATCCCGGCTTTGATTTGGTACAATGTATTTATGATTTTGAAATGAAAGAAGCTGTCAAATACGATTTTGATAATTTAATATATATTTCACACGGAATTGATAAATTTAAAAATATAAGAACGCTGGCAACTGCCATAGAGTCGGGTAAGACCATTCCATATGATTTTATTCAAAAAATAATTGATAAAAGCAGTATTGATGAAAATTCAACATCAATGTCTGTTTATGATAAGCTTGAACCATTTGCTGATGAACTTGTAACCGGCCTTTACCAATATTTGTATGATTTTTGTCTTCAGAATAATATCAAGCCAATATGGATTTACTGGCCAACAACTGATGTCCACCCATTTGTGGAAATGTACCCGGAGGATCTCTCTTTATTGGTCAAGGAAATAGGATTTACAGTTATTGATCTTACCGATGTTTACAAAGATTATAAAGCTGCTGATTTATTTGTTACGCCTAAAGACAGGCATCCCAATGCCTTGGGTCATTCTTTGATTGCCGATGAGTTGTATGAGATTCTCAATTCTTCTCCTGAAATACTTAAGAAAAAGAAAGAAATAGACTGAAAATAGTTATTTATTACCCACCAAAACGTTTAATTCCTCCCAAATTTCTTTTCCAAAATTCTGCCAGGAAAATTGAGAAGCATTGCATTTTAATCTTTCAATGATTAATTCTCTTTCATCACTTCCTAGGGACACAACATGCTGCATGGCATTAGCCAACTCAATAGGGCACTCTTTTTGTATATAAAAAGCATGTTTCCCTGCAACCTCCGGTAAACTGGAATTGTTTGTTAGAATTGGAATAGTTCCCAATCTAATGGACTCAAGAACAGGAAATCCAAAACCTTCATATTTTGAAGGATAAATCATAGCTACAGCATTTTGATATAAATTACAGAGGGTTTCATTTTCTACAAAACCTGTAACAATAATATCATCTTTATACTTATGATTTGAAATTTTTTTAAAAACCGGGTTAGACTTCCAACCCTTAGCTCCTGTAATGATAAGCTTATACTCAGGATTATTCTTCTTAAATATTTCAAATGCCTCCAAAAGCAATAAATGATTTTTTCTCGGTTCAATAGTGCCAACAGTTAAAAAATAAGGAAAATTGAATGGTACTTTTAAAGGCAATTTTTCATTTTTATTTAACAAGGTACTATCAGGATATATTTTTACAATTTTATTTTTGGACTTGGGATAATGCTTTAAAATGTCGTGCTTGGTATAATTTGAGTTTGCAATCAATAAATCTGCATTAGCTATTATTTTCCCTAAAAATATTTTTTGTAAAAACGAGCTGAAAAATCTGTGATACTCCGGAAATAAGATGGGGGTTAAATCATGAATAATCGTTACACGTTTGATATTTGAAGGTAAATTAAAAGGGCCAAAGTGTGCTGGCTCTATGACTATGTCAACCTTGTTGCGTATTAATATAAGTGGAATAATAAAAAACAATCGAAAACTAGCAAATCCTATTGGCAGTGTTGTGTTTCTAACCACAATTTGATTGACGCCTTCAAATTTTAAGTCTTTTTTTTGCCTGATTAAAAGGATTTCATGAATAGTGTTGGTCTTTATCATCGCGTGGATCATTTCTTTTGTAAAGACGTGAACACCGGCGTTTTGATTGTCTAATGCATCAGCAATTATGGCTATTTTTAATGGACGCATTTCTTGTATACTTTCAGGGTTTCAAAGGTTGTTTTTCTCCAACTAAAAGTCAGTGATTTTTCAAAACCTTTAATAGCTAAATCATTTCTTAATGTTGGATTTAAAAATAATAATTCCATTTTATCTGCAATGCTTAGAGGATCTTCCGGGTTAGCGACAAGGCCACTTTCACAAATAACCTCTGAAAGCGAACTCACACCACTGTGAATTATTGGTGTTTTACAACTCATAGCCTCCAGCGGGGGTAATCCAAAGCCTTCATAATATGACAAATAACAAAAAGCAATGGCATCAGAGTAAATTGCTTTTAAGTCGATATCTTCTATATACCCAGTGAAAATAATGTTTTGGGAACCTTTAGAATTCTCTGCAAGAACCTTGTCAACTTTCCAGCCTTTCTCCCCGGCAACAACAAGATTCACGTTAGAAGTTGGATGTTTATCTCTAAATATTTTAAAACCCTTGATTGTGTTGGTAATGTTTTTTCTGGGCTCAATGGTTGACAGGCAAAGAAAGTAGGGGTGGTTGGAAATCTGATATTTATTTCTAACATGCTCTAGGTGGTTTGAATTAAAATTTTGATAAAAAAGATTTGGATCTGATGCTTCATAAATAACATCAATTTTATTTTCCGGTATATTATAGGTTTGTTTTAAATCCTGTGAGGTGTTTTTTGAAATGGCAATAAAAGAATCAGCCTTTTCTTTACAGAATCCCATCCCTTCTTCTGATTGATTAATATTTAGTTTAGTGTGGTACTGGGGAAACAGTTTGTGGGTTATATCATGAATGGATACAACAACTTTACTTTTAAAATGTTTAATTTTTTCATAGTTTTGAGGCAGAGGAAGATGCACTAAATCATAATCAACTGATATTTTTGAATGGTGCTGAAGGATTTTTTTTTCTTCTTTTATTAATGTGCTTTTCTTTGTTTTTCTTAAAAAATCTCTTGCGGGACTATTTCTGTAGATTTCAGCAAGAGGATTGTAAATTGTTTGTGGAAGATTATTTTTTATTAAATTCTTAAAAGACATAAGATAAATTTCATAGTTTTTTTTTGTGCTTTTCAGAGAGTTAATGGTTTCAAAATAGTTAATTATTGGAATAATCTTGTTGTCAATTAAAAGATCAAAACTGAATTGAGAACTTCCTTTTTGCTCAAGAATTTCAAAATTTCTTAATAATTGTGAGAGGTACACTTTTATACCGTCATTTTTGGAGTCTAAAAGTTTATTTGCTTCTATTAAAACTTTAATTTTCTTTTTTTCACCGGAAATATCCTCAGAAAGAAATCCCAGCTTTTTCATTTCCAGTTCGTCTATTAAACTATTTTGAGGTGTTTTGGAAGGGCTTTCGTCATAACCCATACTCTCCATAGTTTCTCCGTGAAATTGCCAAAAGAAATTCAAAAGATCTTGAGGCATCTCACTTTTCCAACTGCCTGAAACCCCTTTTCTGAAAAATTTTTCAGCAAAATCTGCATCCTCAATTTTAATAACCTTTGAAGTTGTTTGCCCGCCATACTTTGGCTTTCCGTACTTCATGCTTTTAAAATCCGGTAAGTTTTCCCAATTTCCTTGAGGTAATGAAATTAATTTTTCAACTCTTTCAAATACTTTTTTTGGATTGGAAATTAAGTCTTCATATTTAATGATTAAATCAGCTCTTTTTGCCCATTGATTGGCATTATTTGACCATCCGCCAAAATAACTTCCTTCATCAGCAAATATCGCTTCTTTCAGATTGGTTATGAAATTTGAACCCGGTTCGACAATATCACTTCTGTGATGTGCAATTGAAACCAAAGCGTCTCTTCCATCTCTAACCAAATAAATTGCCGGAATGTTTTTATCGTTTGGGACTAATTCATCTGGTAGTAGGTGTGTTTTGACAAAATCAAATCCTGCATAATTTTCGTCTACAGGATATGCGGTTTCTTTATGCCAGGTGCTTGACTCAATTCCATACACATAGTAGAGTATGTTTCTGAAAAATGTGTTTCCCGATCTGGGAAAAGAAGCAATCCAGCATTTCATAAATTATTTAATTTTTGTTCAACTCAGTTGAATTAGATTTTCGTCTTATTTCAAGCGCAATTTGGTACAAAAGCAGGTCTTTTTGATTTAACGATTTTAGTTCTTGTAGCTCATTTTCAGAAATATTAAAAGCACTACTCTCAGAATGTTTGTTTTTATTAAGCACAGGAATACCGTTAATATTTATATCAAGTTTCTGACTCAAATATTTAATATCTTCAGCAAATGTTTCCATAATTCCTGAAAAGTACAGTTTCTCAAGATTAATACCCTCTAGAAATTTACTTTGCCTGTTTTGACTTTCTTCAAGCCTTGCATATTCCATAAGCGTTTCATTTTTTCTTGATAGCTCATTTTTATCTACTTTACCTTCATTGATTCGTTGCTTGAAAAATAAATAGTTTGAAATTACTCTATCTACGGGATTTCTAAGGAATGTGATAATTTTTACATTTTTATGCAAATTGACAATAGGCTCAATTTCTTTATAGAAAAAATGCCCGTGAAGTATTTTGTGATTCATTGAAATATTATTTTTTATTATTTCAGAATTTTTTTCAAATGAATTTCCAGTGAGCTCTTTTCTTTTAATCGTGCAGATTTCATTGGGGGAGTATTTTTTTTGAAGAACATTCAACAGACTTGTACCGGCTGTTTTAGGGATATGAATGTGAATGATTTCTAACATTAGTTAAAATGATTTTCCCCTGAGATGCAGGGCATTTTTATACAATTCCATATCGTTTTGATTCAGCAACTCGATTTCTTTTATTATTTCTATATCCAAGTGATTTTTCTTCACTGGAGTTTTGTTTTGGTGAAGGATGTTTGGAAGTTTTTCCCATTTTAAAGTATTTGAAATTTCGATTAAATCATTTTCAAAATCCTCCTGAATCCCAACAAAGTCAAATTCTTCAAGTGTAATACCACTCAAAAATTTGGATTGGCGGTTTCTATTGATATCATCTCTGGCATACTCTATCAATGAACGTTGCATTTTGCTAAGGATGTTCAAGTTGTTTTGTTCTTCATTCAATAATGTTTTTAACCTTGATTCAAGATAAAAATAGTTTGAGATAACACGCTCCACAGGATTTCTTAACCAGGTAATTTTTTGAATATCTTCAGGTAAATCAAATTGAGTATTGATGTCTTTATATGTAAAGTGACCGTGTATTACTCTTGCTTCTGGAAGGTTTTGTTTTATGTAAATTTCCTGATTTAATCTCATTTCACCCTTTTCATTAATGTCAAATCTTACCACGCTGTTTTCATCATAAACCTCTTTTAAAATATTTCTAAATGAAGTGCCTGCCGTTTTAGGAATATGCAATGAGAGTAATTCTAGTTTGTATTTCTTCTTAAAAAATATCATTTCAAATTAGCTTAAAAATTCTCTTGATTCAAGTTTGGCACATTCTTCTATATAAAACTCCATCCCTTCCTTAATATTTGTGCTTTCATAGACAAATTTACCTTTATCCAAAACCATTATTCGGTTTGCTAATACTTTAACTCGTTTGATATTGTGGGTAATAAAAATGATGCAACAGTCTTTAGAAATAGATTTGAGGTTTTGAAAACATTTTAATCTAAATGAAGCATCACCCACAGCCAGACCTTCATCAATAATCAACACATCTGGCTGGGTTCCTACGGCAATAGCATAACCCAATCTTGAACGCATACCGGAAGAATAGGTGCCTAAAGGCGAATCTATAAAATCTCCAAGTTCTGAGAAATCGATAATCCAGTCAATCTTTTGGTTTATTTGTTCAAGAGTGAGTCCAAACATTCCGCCTTTAATGTAAATGTTTTCTCTTCCACTAAAATGGGGATGCATTCCTGACTTAATTGCAAACAAACTGGATACCTTACCATTAACAGTAATTTGACCCTTATCAACCGGATAGATACCAGCGATTAATCGCATTAAAGTTGTTTTACCTGAACCATTATTTCCCAAAATACACAACAAATCACCTCTGTACACTTTAAGGCTCACATCTTTTAATGCCCAAAATTCCTCTTTTCTGAGTTTATCACGTTTTAAGTCACTTCCTGCTGCAATTTTACTTAAATCGGAAATGCCATGCAACATGCTCCATTTTAAGTTTTTGGAAAACTTTTTGCTCACGTGTTCTACTTCTACCAATAGCTCTTTTTCCATTTAAATCAAAGTGTCATTTTTTCAATTACCCAGGGTGTTGCTAAATAATAAAATCGTATGGCCAGCAATAATAAAATCAAGCTGCCTAATGAAATCCATAAATAAATGTCCCAATTTTCAAAACCACCACCAAGCAGTAAATTTCTTGGCAAGTCAATCAGGTAAGTCAAGGGATTCCATTTTATAATACCTAGAATTAAATCACTTGCTACCGCTGTTGAATAAACAACCGGGGTCAGGTATTTTAAAACCTCCATAAAGTTATTGAATATAAGATTAAAATCAACAGCTATCACTTTAATTACCGAAAATAGAAGCCCTAAACTTATTCCAATAGCTATGAGTGGCAGCAGAGTCGGTAAAAATAACAGTGAGGACCAAGTAAACTCAACACCAAAAAACACTAAAACTAAAATGGACAATATTAACGGAATCATAAAATCAAAAAAGGAAATAATAATTCTTTCAACGACTATGATTATTTTTGGAAAGTTGTTTTGAATTATTTCACCTCCTTTTGCTGTTAGTGAATCACTTATTCCAGTGTAGAAACTTATAAAAAAGGCCCAAATGGAATTGCTTAAAAGCACAAATGCCAAATAAGGAACTTGTGTATCCCCCGGGTTAAACAAACCTGAAGCCTGAAGAATAACCCAAATAAATACAGAAAGTAAAGGCGAAATAAGAATCCAGGTGTAACCAAGCAAGGATTTTTTGTATTGTTGTGTGATCGATAGCTTTACTAAACTATAGAGCAGATGTCTGTAATGCTTAACGTCAAAATATAATTCTTTCAAATTACCAATCAGGCCTTTTTCCTGATAACTTTTTGATGTATATACATTGCTTTTCATCAGTATTTTTTTATTCATTTCAAAGAAACCAATCCATAAACTGCTGGCACTCCAATAAAATTATTTTCATCCAATTTTAATGAAATGGTAGTTATTCCCTGGATTAAAACATTGAAACTTTCAGGGATAAAAATTTTATCAATGTCCTTGAGGTTTACACCCACCATTTTAGTTACTTTTTCTGTCAATACTCTTTGTAATTGTGGAGGAAATTGACCTAATTTTCTCTTCAGATCTAAAAAAAACACTCCGGCATCTGTTGATAATTCGGTAAAATACAATTTACCATTATTTTGCAATAGTATTTTTATAGCTTCCGTAAATTTTTCTCTGTCAACTTCTAATATTTGTTGAAGCATTCCTCGCATATAAAGGTTGCAAGGACCATAATGATCAGAAAAAGTTTTTATTTCATCTATATTCAGTATGTCTAAAGAGGAGAATTCTACACTCTCGTTTCCATATTTTTGATTTGCAATTTTAATTGCTTCTTCGGAAATGTCTGTGCCAATAACAACATCAAAATATTTTTTGAGAAAACTGGATTGTGTGCCAATACCACAACCTATATCAACTAACGGTAAAGAGCTTTTAAAATATTGAGTTATTATTTCTAAATCAAGTTTGCTTGCTTTATCAGGAGTTACATCCCAAGGTATTTGAGATGTTTCATAAGCCATGGTTTTGTAATAGGCCTCCCAATTTGACTTGTAATATTTTGATGATGGATCTGAAATCATTATTTAGGCTGATAAATAACAAAGTTAGTGTTTTAATACCCTCAAATTTAAAGGATGAAGTTATAAATGCTAATTTTTTATATAAATTAGTAGCCAAAATCATTTAGAAGTCTGGTTAAAAGGAATTTTTTTTTCAGAATAAGCTTTAAAAATCAATACTTATAAAAGTACTATTATTAAAAAATTTATGGAATTAAACAAAAGAAGAGTCGTTTTTCATAGGTTTTTTAATATATATAATGGTGGCACAAGTGGGGGTCAAATCAAAGTGAGAGATTACTTTGAACACCTTAAAAACTCTGAATATTTTACACCAAAAGTTTACTTTAACCCCGAAACTATTTGGTTTGATAACCCAGGTAATGTTTGGACTTCATATAGAAATACAATAAATGAACTTAAAGTATGGGAAATAGAAAAAAATGACATACTGCTATTGTCAGGTATGGACTGGATGATACTAGACGAAAAGCAGAAACTTAACCCCGCTGTACCGGTGCTGAATATTGCTCATCCCCGCCACACAAGGCCTCAGGACAAGAGAAATAAATTTCTTAAATACCCTGCAATTAGAATTACAAAAAGCAGTTTGAGTAAAAGTATTCTTGAAAAATTTGGAGTTAATGGACCTGTATATTTAATTCCTGATGCTATTGACCCTAAAGATATTCCAAAACCCAACCAAAATCCTGAAATTGATATTTTAATAGTTGGTTTAAAAAATCCTGAACTGGCACAAAAAATTTATAAAGCCCAGCTATTTTTTAATAATTTCAGAAAGAAAAAACTAGTCCTAAAAGTACAGTTACCGCCAAAGCTGCCTACTCGTAACGATTTTTTAAATTTAGTCAATAACTCAAAAACAATTGTTTTTTTACCCTTGGAGGAAAAATTTGGTTCTGAGGGATTTTATTTGCCTGCGCTTGAGGCTATGTTTATGAAAAAACTAGTTATTTGTCCCTTTGCCATAGGAAATATTGATTTTTGTGTAGATGGTAAAACTTGTATTATGCCAAAATATAACTTTCTGTCCATACTTTTATCAATTAAAAAGGCTATAAATATGAGTGACTATGAAAGAGAACGATTAATTACAAATGCAAGCGAGATTACAAAAAACCATCTTTTAGAAAATGAACAAAAGGCACTAATTAATCTTTTAAACCAAGTTGATACTATCTGGAATGATAAAACGCTTTTTAACAAAACCTAGGCCTTCTGGGCGTAATGTGATTTTGACGGGCATACCACGATCCGGCACTACACTTTGCTGTAAAATACTTCTTGAGGTTGAAAATCAAATAGCTTTAAATGAACCCATTGCGGCACACCATTTCAAAAGTAAATTAACTCCTGAAAAAGTGGTTGAAAATTCCTTTGTAACCTATAGAAAGCAACTATTAAAAAATCAAGCCGTACCTGTAAGAACAAAAGCAGGAAAGATTACAGACAATGCATATTCCACAGATAATAAAACACGAAAAAAGGTGCTTGAGAGAACTTTGGTGAAGTTTGATAAAAATTTAAATTCAGATTTTACTTTAATTTTAAAACATTGTGCCGAGTTTACTCTAATTTTAGATAAATTGGTTAAAAACTATGAATGCTTTGCAATAGTGAGAAACCCTCTCTCAGTAATAGCATCCTGGCATAGTGTGGATGTTCCGGTTAGTAAAGGACGAGTTTCCAAATCAGAAATTTTAAACTCCGATTTTCACTTTCAGTTGGAGAAAATAAAAACTCTTAAAGACAAACAAATTTTTATTTTAAATTGGTATTTTTCGCAATACTCCACTCTTAAGTCTACAAACATAATTAAATATGAACATGTCATTTCAACTCAAGGCAATGCGCTTTCGGTTATTTCAGGAAAAGATACCATTTTTAGTGAAAACTTAAATAACAGAAATAAAAATAACCTCTATGATAAAAAAGTAATGTCTGATTATCTTAAAATTTTACTTGAATATAGTGACGGTGCATTTTTAAATTATTATTCCTTTGAGGAAATTGAGAGTTTTGCAACCCAACTGAAACTATGATTCAAAAAAATATAATACTAACAGGTCCGCCACGTTCAGGAACAACTTTGACTTGTAATTTGTTAAATAAGTTGCCCAATGTGGTTGCATTGCATGAGCCAATGAATTTAAAATTGTTTCCTAACAAAACAGAGGGTTTAAAAAACACGATTGAGTTTTTTGAGAAAATGCGAACGATGATTGATGAAGAAGGCTTTGCAATTTCTAAAGTAAAAGATGGGGTAATACCGACAAACCCTTTTGAAGAAGGAGAATCAAACAGATCAAGTATTGTAAAAAAGGAAAAATTTAAAATCGAAAAACAATTATCGCCTAATTATTTACTGGTGATTAAACAAAATGCACACTTTACTTTTTTGTTGAACGAACTTTCAAACTATTTACCGTGTTATGCAATTCTCAGAAATCCACTTGCAACTATTGCTTCCTGGAACTCAATCAAGGCGCCTGTGTCAGATGGAAATTTGACAGTTTTAAAGGGGTTAAATCCCTTATTGTTTGAAAAACTAAATACTATCAGTGATTTATTTTTGAGACAAATTGCACTTTACAATGAAATTGTCAAAAACTATTCATTAATAAATGAAAAAAATATAATCAGGTATGAAGACCTTATTACTTCATCTGGCAAAGTGCTATCAACGATAACAGAAGTAGCATCCGAACTACAGGTAAAGTTGATTAACAAAAACAAAGTAAATAGGTATAATTTTGATCAAATGGAATTGATTGCAAACCAAATATTAAGAAATCAAGGAGCTTGGAGGGAATTTTATACAGAAGAAGAAATTATAGATACATTAAAGTTTTACAATCAATAAAGTTGTACAGGATAAAATGACTTACTTAGAGATTTTTGTTAAAGTTGCAGTAGCTCTTGCTATAATTCTAGCTGCTTGTCAAATAATTGGAGGATTGGCCAAATATATATCACAACCTAAAGTGGTTGGCGAAATGATAGCCGGAGTATTACTAGGGCCAACACTTTTCGGATACTTTTTTCCTGACTTGTTCAATCAGGTTTTTCCTAAAGAGGTTATGCCAATTTTATTTGTAATAGCAAACATTGGGCTTTCTTTGTATATGTTTATTGTTGGATGTGAAATTAACTTATCATTATTTACCAAAAAACTTTTAAAAGATGCCGGAGTAATTTCAGCTTCTGCCTTATTAACTCCCTTTATATTTGGGTTTTTGGCAATGATATTTTTTGGAGATGTTCTCAATACTAAAGAAATATCAACTTTTTCATTTACCATTTTTATGGGAACCGCTTTTGCCATAACAGCATTTCCGATGCTAGCAAGAATTTTACAAGACAATAATATAATAAAAACAAAAATTGGAGGACTTGCCATGGTTTCAGCAAGTATACAAGATGTTATAAGCTGGATGTTACTGGGTTTAGTAACTGTTTTGTCAATAGGTGATAGTTACACTAAAATTTTAATAATGATTTTTGGGGCAATTATTTTTGTTCTCTTTTTGTTTTATTTGGTCAGACCGTTTCTCACCTATTTTATTAATAAAACTAAAAATCCAAATGAGGATAATACAGCATTTAGTGTGGTAATATTCCTATTAATAGTATGTGCCATTTTTACTGACTACCTAGGGTTATATTCTGTTTTTGGAGGATTTATGCTTGGACTTGCTATGCCAAGAAAACAAGATTTTATTGAAGCAGTTTCAATTAGAGTAAAAGACATTACTTTAGTACTCTTTCTTCCTGTGTTTTTTGCTTTTTCGGGGCTTAATACAGATATGACTATACTTTCAAAGTCTGGAATTCTTGGGCCAACAATCATTATTTTGTTATTTGCATTTGCAAGTAAAATTTTACCCTTATTTGGGTCAATGAGATTAAGGGGTTATTCTAAAAAAGACTCTTTTTCAATAGCATCTCTGATGAATGCAAGAGGGTTAATGGAGTTAATAATTGCAAATATTGGCATGATGTATGGCTTAATTGATCAAACACTTTATGCCATTTTGGTAGCAATTGCTATTTTTACTACTGTTTCTGCATTGCCATTATATAAGATCAGCCAAAAGATAAAAGATTAAAACGATGTGTTTTTTTCCATTTAATAATAATTAATTTTAAATTTATAAAAAAAAATATGGAACAAGTAAAAGATAAATATTTTTTGTTGGATTACATCAAAACAGAATTTTTAAGCAATACTGAAATTAAAGATTTTAATGAAGACACACCCTTAGTTTCTAGCAGAATTATGGATTCAATTTCAACCATACAATTGGTTGATTTTATTGAAAAAGAATTTGAAATTGAATTTTTTCATCACGAAGTTGACCAGGAGAATTTGGATTCTGTCAATTTGATGTGGGAATTTATCAAATCAAAAAAACAGTGAGCCTTCAACTGAACAAACTTGAAAATTTATTAGAATTATCCGCACAATATTGGCCGTCTAATACTGCGCTAGAAGAAGAGGGGCGTTCCATCAGTTATGAAAAACTAAACAAGGTTTCAAATAGAATAGCTAGAACCCTAAAGGGATCTTTTGGTGAAAGTCATTTTAGAGCTGCCGTTTATTTCCCAAAATCCATTGAATCTGTTGCGATAATTTTCGGAATTTTAAAAGCCGGAGGAACATACATCCCATTGGATTATGAAGCTCCAGAATCTAGAAATCTATTTATAATTAAAGACTGTGGGGTGTCAGTAATTTTTACTACATTGGATAAATGTCCTTCATTAAAAAAATCTTTTTCAGGAAACATTCAGGATTTGAATATTGATGGTTTAAAACAAGTTTCATTATTACTAATACAAACTATTCCCATTCAGCCGGATGGTTTGGCCTATATATTATATACTTCCGGTTCTACCGGAAAACCGAAAGGGGTTATGTTTTCACACAACAATGCATTGCATTTTGTAAATTGGTGTTCAAATCAGTTTTTTCCTGACGAGAACAGTGTTTTTTCGTCACATGCACCCTTCCATTTTGATTTATCAATTTTAGACCTTTATCTGTCAATAAAGCACGGATCAAAATTAATTTTGATCAGCTCCAAAGAAGCCAAAAATCCTCTAGCTCTTTCATATTTAATAGAGAGTAAAAAAATAACTCATTGGTATTCAACCCCCACAATATTAAAGTTGATGGTTAGTTATGGTAAAATTGAAAAACATGACCACAGTTCTTTGAAGTTTGTTTTGTTTGCCGGTGAAGTCTTCCCGTCTGAACCACTAAAAAAACTAACTCTACTTTGGAAAACGGCAAGATTTTTTAACCTTTATGGACCAACCGAAACAAATGTTTGCACGTATTATGAAGTAAAATTACCCGTTGACGAGGATAGAATACAGCCCTTTCCAATTGGCAAGACTTGTGAGGGACTAAAATCAAAAACTGTTATCACAGAAGAGGATAAACTGGAATTACACATTTCAGGCCCTGGTGTATGTCAAGGCTATTGGAATAATGTGGATTTAAATGAAAACTCTTTTGAAGAAACTAGTGGTGAGGTTTGGTATAAAACAGGCGATTTGGTTGACCAGGATTTAGAAGGAAACTACATTTATTTAGGCAGGAAAGACAGGATGGTTAAGAAAAACGGGTTTAGGGTTGAACTCGATGAAATTGAAAACCACATTAATAAACTGGATTCAATTGTAGATGTTGCGGTAATTGCAAAAATCAATTCAGACTATGAGTGTAAAATTGTTTCATTTGTCCAGTCAAAAGAACCAAAAAACCATTTGTTGGAACTCAAAAAATATTGTTTAGAGAATATGCCACATTATATGACACCTGATGAATTTGTAATTTTAGAAAATATCCCCAAAACAAGTACAGATAAAACCGATTATCAAAAACTATATCATTTAGATGAATTTTGAATACACCAAGGCACAACTGGATTTAAAAGATGAAATTTTTCATTTTGTAAAGCATTCAATCAATAAACTAGGGTTTATTGATGAAAAAAGGCCTTTCAATGCAAAAGAGTGGAAGGAAGTTGGTAAACTCAAAATTCAAGGTTTACCTATACCTGTTGAATTTGGAGGAAGAGGCTTTGATGCGCTGACATCGACAATTGCGTTAGAAGAATTAAGCTATCATTGTGAAGACGGTGGTTTACCTTTTGCAATCGCAGCTCAGATGTTATCTTGTTTGATTCCAATTTGGAAAAATGGAAGTGACAGTCAAAGAAATAATTTCTTGCCAAAACTTTGTGATGGTTCATACATAATTGCAAACAGTATTACCGAGCAAGAAACAGGTTCTGATATTTATGGAATGAAATCTACCGCTAGACAGGAGGGAGGTGATTTTATTATTCAAGCTCAAAAAACATTAATAACAAATGCACCCCTTGCAGGCTGGTCTTTGGTTTATGTTGCTACACATCCTGAAAAAAGGTACTTTGGGGGTATATCTGCTTTTATAATCGATCATAGTTTAAGCGGCGTAAATTCAAATTTAGAACTTAAAAAATTAGGCTTGGAAAGCGTTCAAATGGGAAATCAAAGTTTTGAAAATGTAAAAGTTAGTGAAAAAGATTTATTGGGTAAATTAGGTGCCGGAGGACCTATATTCCAGTCTAGTATGGAGTGGGAAAGGGCTTGTCTAGGAGCTGTTCATTTAGGCAGAATGAAAAAAATTCTAGATTTTTCAATAGATTTTGTTAAAAATAGAAATGTTGGAGGTAATCCGATAAGTAAATATCAAAGTATTTCACACAAGATTGCCGATATGAAAATTAAAATTGAAACATCAAGATTAATACTTTACAAAGCTGCATCCAGTCTAGATTCTAACAAAGAAACTGGAATTACAGCTTCTATAGCAAAGTTGTATATTAGCGAGGCGTATCGTACTATGTGTTATGACGCCTTTTCAATAATGGGTGGAAGCGCTTATTTATCAGGAAGCTTTATAGAAAATTACATTAAGGATTCCTTAAGTTCTACTATTTATTCAGGGACATCAGAAATACAACGAAACATAATTTCAGGATATTTAAAAATTTAAATTAGATTTGTTAATCATTAAACTTAAACCATGAAAAGTGATAAAATTATTGTAATTGGGGGAGGTCCCTCTGGTTCTTCAGTTGCTTCATTTCTTGCCTTGAAAGGGCACAAAGTCTTGCTTTTTGAGAAAGAAAAATTTCCAAGGCCACACGTGGGGGAGTCCTTATTGCCTTTCAACTATCATTTATTTAATGAATTGGGTGTATTGGACACCATGGAAAAAACATATCACAGAAAGCCGGGGGTAAAATTTACAAATTCTGATGGTTCATCAAACACTGTTTGGTATTTTAACCATTCCATTAAAGATCCAAGTTCACTTTCATTTCACGTGGACAGGGCGCATTTTGACAATATGTTGCTTGATAGAACTAAAGAATTGGGAGTGGAAGTTATTGAAGAAACTACTGTAAAGGAGGTCAAATTCAATCAAGAAAATGACATTGTAAAGGTCTCCACTCGCAATAAAGAGGGAGTAGAAGAAGATTACTACACAAAATTCATTATTGACGCAAGTGGGCAATCCACCTTTCTGGCAAATAGTTTTAACGATAAAAAAAATTATGAAGGTTTGGAAAGAGTGGCAATTAATTCGCATTGGCAAAATCCTACCTATGATAAAGAACTGGAAGAAGGTTGTATTGAAATCATTCACCTTGGAGGAGAGAAAATGGGCTGGGTTTGGGCTATACCACTAAGCAAAACAAGATTGAGTGTTGGTGTGGTTATTTCATCCGGTTACTTTTTATCCCAAAGAAAAAGATTTGAGGGAGAGAAAAGAATTTTAGATAAAATATATTTAAATGAATTAAGCGAATCAAAGTTGCTTGATAAAATACTTTCAAAAGCTGTTAAAGAAGAACCGGCTATGGCACATGGAGATTATTCTTACTATACTGATTCCAAATATGGTAAAAATTTTGCAATTATAGGCGATGCAAGTGCATTTCTTGATCCCATTTTCTCTAGTGGAATTTATGTGGGAATGATGAGTGCAAAATTAGTTGCAGAAAAACTGGATGAGGCATTCACAGAAAATCAAAACCCCGAAAGTTATCTAAAACCAGTCTATGATAATCTTGATGGAGCCTATAAATTAATTGAAAAACTTATTAGAGTTTTTTATGACCCCAACGCATTGTCACTGTCAAGCCTAACAAATGCAAAAGATGCCGGTTATGAACAATTTGACAGAGCCTACAATATTTATCATTATCTTCTTCAAGGAGACTTTTTATTAAATCATAAAAAATATCATTCAGCAGTCGATATTTTAAAAGATAATAATCAATTTCAAAAATATGTTAACCTTATAAATTCAAAAGAAATTAGCACAAATCACTAACTAATCAATATTTTATTATATGATGAAAATTTCAAAATCAATTTTATTGTTATTAATATTCATTTTAGCAATTTCATGTGCTGAAAAAAAGAATAATGAACAGATACCCGAAAAGACAAACAACAGGTCTGAAATGCATCAAGATAAAGAGCGTTCTCAAAAGTCAAGACCTGTTGAGGAAGTTGTTGAAATTTGGGTTAAATCCCTAGGAGATAGGTTAAAAATTGATGAACAAACAATCGCAAACATCAAGAATATCTACATGAATGCTTATATTTCTTCAGGAGGTAATCTTGATGATTACATGAATAAGGATCAGGCTCAACTCTTACGCAATAAGATTGTAAAAGAAACCAAGGACGAAGTCATCAAGCTTCTTAATACAGACCAGCAAAATATTTATCTGAGGTTTATAAGAGACTAAGAATTGCTTAATGTAAAATCATACATTTCCAGGTATTGTTCTACAGTTTTTTCTATCGGGAATAGAGTGACTTTTTTTTCATCCCAATTGTCTTTGTAAGCTTTTTCCATTGCTTGCTTTAAGCCTAATGGTGACAAACTTATGATGGCAATGACTTTGCCTCCTGTGACTTCTTTTAGTGCCCCTTTTTCAGAACTAATTATTGGCATTTTTAAACCAACACTCTCTGCAGCAGTAAAACAAAATCCTTCACTTAGTGATGGGATAATTATTGCATTTGTAGCACTTACTTCATTAATCAAATCAATAAAAGTGAGGTTGTGTTTCCAAATAAGGTTGGATTCAATTTTTAGGGATTTGGTTAGTTTTTTTATTTTTAAAAAAATGTTTTTGGGGTAGTTTGGTACTATCATTTTTAATTTTACTTTGGGGTGTTTTTCTATAAATAATGAAAACCCTTCAAGCAAAACATCAAGACCTTTTGAAACACCCAGTCTTCCGAAATAACAAAAAGTAAATTGTTTTTCTTTAACTGAATTTTTAACAGTTAATGAGTTGTAATACAGCCCATTATAAATTCGTGTAATATCCTTTTGATTGACACCTGCATCAATAAGTCTGGTTTTAGTAAAATCTGATACAGCTATAAATTTATCAAAATTCAATTGAAGTATAAACCATTCAAAACTGAAATAGAGAACTTTTGAAAACAATGAAGCAAATGGGACTTTAAACCATAGTTTTCCCCAATATTCATGAAATGTAATTACACATTTTGTTTTAGTGATTTTTGATGCAATATAGGCCGGAATTGCAGCAGTATAAGATGATGTTTGTATTAAATCAACTTTTTTGGCTATTTGCACACACTTCCTCACCGAAAGTATAGTGAATAAAAATCGATTGGGAATTGCTAAACGAATTATATCAACTCCGTTGACAGTTTCATTCTTTTTTAATTTTTTTTGATATCTAGTAGTAATAACTGTAACTTGATGATTGTTGATAACCAATTGTTCTGAAAGATTTTTCCAAAGGGTTTCTGCTCCTCCAATGTATGGATAGTAATGCTCAACAATAAAGACAAATTTCATTGATTGGAATTTTGAAGTTTTTCAATTTCCAAAGCTGTTTTTCTAACTAAATCTGTAATTTGTTTATTTTGCTTTTTAATGGTTACAAAGGTTTTGAAATGAATGAAAAAGGACAAGGCTAATCCTATAAAAATTATCGCATTGACATTATCTTTAATTCCCAGTAGGTCTGATAAAAAGAAAGTGATTTGGTCTGGAATTATTGCAAGTACACAAACACCTAACCAAAAAAGGACCCAAAAAAGCGTTTCAAATAAAGTGTTATTGCCACCCCTATGGCTTTTTAGAGTAAGTACAATTGAAAATAAACCTATTATTGGTACAATAATTTGATAGACTTCAAAATTCATAGTAGTTAGTTTTTAAACAAAGAATGATATACAATATTTAATGCGGTTTTTATACCCTGATTTAAGTTTTGACCCTTATCAGAATAATTCTCAGGATAGTAAACATTTATTGGGACATTTATAATTTTTAGTTTATTATGATAAGCTTTAATAATCACTTCACTGCAAAAGTCATAACCATCCTGTTCAATTTGGATTGTTTTTATTGCTTTTCTGCTCCAAGCTTTAAACCCTGACTGAGAGTCATTAACTTTTTTTAACACCATTAGAGAAGTTAAAAGATCAGCCAGAAAATTATAAAACCTTCTAATACCCGGAATGTTATTTTCTTTTGACATAAATCTGTTTCCAATGGTTAGGTCAGCATTTTCTTTAATATGTTTATCCAATAAAAGCTCAATATCAAAAGGGTCATGCTGGTTGTCCCCATCAATGGTGACAGCAAATTTATATTTCTCTTTTTTTCTAAAATATTCAAGCCCGGTTTCAGTTGCTGCACCAGCGCCTCTATTTAAGAGATGCCTAATGACTATTGCGCCATTAAAAATAGCCTCATTTATTGAATTATCATGACTACCATCGTCGATTACCAAAATATTTTGAAACCCCAGTGATTTTAAATTTTTTATAAGAATACCTATTCTTCCCGATTCATTAAAAACAGGAATTATTATTAAAATATTATTCTTATTTATCAATTGTTCAATCACTTAAAAATTTATTTTAAATAAGGCTGTTTTACCTCTTTCAATAATTTCATATCCAAATACATCGTATTTTGCCTTGACAACATTTCCGTTTAGCATTATTTGTTTATCACCTTGTGGATGGACCAATAATCTATCAGTAGCAATAAGTTCAACATATGGGTTTTCGTTTAGATAGTTAAAAAGTTCAATCATTTTTTTGACAAGTGTTTGGTCAGGAGTCACATCTAGGGTGTGAGCTTCTAAATCCACAAGTATATAGTCATAACCTCGTTGCTTTAATCCGCGAGTTGTAGTAATTTTATTGAATTCAGAACTTGTCCATAAAGTCGAAAAGTAATCTAACTGGTTGTCGTTATAAATACGCTTATCATTCTCCTCTATAAAAAAAGCAAACAAAGTCCCTACATTAAGAATGTTAGTGTTTTTATTTTTATTAAGCTCAAGAATAATTTTTCTTGTTTCAAGATTAAAAGCAGTATTAAATGCCTTTATTTCGGTTATTTGACCACTAGCATAAAGAGCTGAAGAATTTAAAAATAAATTTCTAAAATCGGTTGATTCCGGATTTTGAGTTTTACCCATCAATAGTGGTGATAACCTAAAGAGTAAAAGGATGAAAATCCAAATAAAAATAAATGAAAAACTGATTCCTTTTATTATTTGACTGTTTTGAAAAATAGAATTTTGATCTGAAAAGAAAAAAACAGCGAGTAATAGTGGTAGTAATCCAAAACCAATAATGCCATACCAGGGAATACCACTTGAAAGTATTAACCAAAAGACAAAACAAGTCACAACATAAAGAAGTAAAGATTTAGATTTTAAATTTAATTGTTTCAACAGCACATTTTTAAACAATAAGTAACACAAGGTAGAAAAAACCAAAACTCCGGCTATACTTGCAATGTCACTATCAAAGGAGAGTAACAAAAACAATGGAGCTATATAACTTCCAAGCAATAAAAACGGGTAAATAAGTGTGGAGTAAACTGAAGCGAAATGGCCAGAAAAATCAGATGCAAAACCATAATTTTTGTTCATCAATATTTCATTAATCTCGGCAATACTTAATGAATTATCAGGATTATAAGCAGACCAAAAACATAAACTAAACCAAACTACCAATGATGAAATCCTAATTAATACCGGTAGAAGCCTGGCTCTTTTGTAACCAAACAAAATAAGTGGAATAAAAGCTAAAAATAAAAAACTAATATCTGTCGAAAATAAATCTACATTAACTTTATTGGTAAGATCATAAGGTAAACTAAGAAATCTCATAAAACCTCCTTCATAACCTAAATAACGTTTTATTTCTTCTTTCTTAGCAGTATAAATATCCAGATTATTTTGATTTACATCTGAAACATTACCATTTTTATTTAAAACTTGAGTAAGTATAGGTGAAAATAATTCGTGCTTTGGAAAGTGATTTAATTCAATATTGAATTTTGCAGATAATGATTCAGTCTTTTTTAGTAATTCTGAGATATTTAATGAATTTGACTCAACCGTATTCTTTATCCCCCAAGGTAAAAGAGCAATTCCTGAACCAATTATTAGGATAAAAATTAACTTTAAAGGTTTTTTTGGGGATATTCTTCCATTTTTTCTTGCAAGAAAAATGAAAAGTGAAGCTATTACTGCCAACACAAGTGTAAGAGAAAAAATTTCAAGTTTTGAAAAAGATAAATCTGCAAATGTGTATAAGTTAAAAATAAAAATAAAAACAATAATAGCCAATAAAGAGGCAAGTGCTACAAATTTTCCGCAGTAATAATAAAATAGGAAGACTATAAGCCCCAAAACGGCTATTAGTGAAGTATACTTTATTCCTAAAGAAAAACCAATTAGGATGCCGGCAATTAACCAAAGTTTGGACTCAGTATCAACAATATTATTTGAACTATTTCCTACTTGACTATTTTGATTACGAAAGTAAAATTCAATTATAATATGTAGCACTGTAAGCATAATTAAAAACAAGCTTAAGTCTGTTTTAATTTCAATACTTGATGGCCAAACAATTAAAGGTAAAGTGTAAAATAGTACTGCAGAAAATATTGCCCAATCGGTAGAAACATAATTCCTAGCAATTTTAAAAATCAAAAAAATCAATAAAATACTTGAAACAGAACCCAAATGAAGCGCAACAGCGTTACTTTCAAAGATGACATATCCCAAACTTACTATTAATGACCAATTGTATGGATACAAAACCTCAATTAAACCTCCACTATTGCTTACTAACTTTGGGATATTCATATATAAGGTAAGTGAGTCAAAGCCTAAAGGGAAAGGGGAAGTTACAGTAATTAAGTTGACAGAGACCAAAATAATTACAGTAATAATCAAGAATATTGAAAATGAATTTACTGGAGTTGTATCCTGTTTTTTCAATAGGTTATTTTTTAAGCTATCTAACAAACTTTTCCAACCTGATATAATTAAAACAAGCAACCATATTAAAGCCGTGTAATAATTAAATTGGTTAATTACACCTAGTAAAAAAATTCCAAAACACATAATTGTAAATCCTACACTGATCTGTAAAAATATATTTGAATTAAAACTTTCAGGTAGTTTGATTGTTTTCAATATGAAGGCACCCGACGATACTGCTGATACAAAAACAGTTATAACACTAATATGAATTAAAACAGTTTTTAGAAGAAATTGAAAAGCAGAAAATTCAAGATCGTTTTTATAAAAATAGAACCACATTACCATTGTCATAAAAGCCAGTAAAATAGGATAGAAATACACGACTCTAAAACCACTAACATTAAAGCTATTCCAGCCTGATTTTTTTTTGATAAAAATCATAGAAATTAAAAAACCGGTTGCATAAGCTGCTATTAAAAGATCCCAATACTTGAAAAACCTTACAGCGTAAACATAGCTAGAGGAACTAGCTATGAAATCAAAAAAAACAATTAATAGCCAATAGGCACAGAAAAGAACAGTCAACCACTTCCCGATATTTTTTTTAAAATTATTAAAAACTTCAGCCATATCAGAAATAAAGTTCAGGAGTATAAAAATGTTATAATACTATGGTTTTTGATATTTATATATCTTAAAACTGTTAGTGTTTAGTCCACATATAGTTTGATTAATTATTCAATAAATATAATATATATTCTTTCTCTTTGAAGAAATAGGCCATAAAAAAAGAAACTTAAATTAATTCTTTAGATTTTTTTACGAGATATTTAATTAAAATGGTAATTTTGAGCCCAAATTAATATTTTAATTATGGCAAGTGTAAAAAATTTAAAGAAAGATATCAATTATGTACTTGGTGACATCATTGAGGCTGTGTATGTTTGGGAATTGACAAATTCAGAAAAAGATACAAAAAAATCTGAAGGAATCATTGATGAGGCTATTGCAGTATTTGATGAATTGGTTGAAAAAGTAAACCAAAAAGATGTTGAAAACAAAAAGAAACATTTTAAAGCTATCAATAACGAACTTGAAGAAAAAGCTTCAAAACTCATTGAAAAAGTAAATAAACTTTAAAAACAAATCCCTTGGAATTTCAAGGGATTTTTTTTATTCATCAATCTCAAGTGCTTTCCGTTCAATAATATGATTCTCCAATTGTTTGCCATACATTGATTCCTGAATGTTTGGTGCAAGGTTATTATATATAGTATCGAGATATTTTACATTTGCATCATATATTTCGCTTAATGCTAGATATGGAGCTACTTCAAAATCTTTGTGATTGATAGCAAAATTGATAGTAGCTATATACTTACTTTTTATAAGTGATTCATAACTTTGATTGATTTCAATTTTTTTAGCCTCATTACCATCTTTATCGGCTTGAAAATCTTCAGCAAATAGTTCCAGATTTTTGTCATTGTATCGCTGCATTAGGTTTTGATACTCCACAATTTTTTCATGATTTATGGAGCCGCTCACTTGAGCACTTCTCTCAAAGTCATTCAGTGTTGTTAAGATCTCAATACTCCCGGGTTCGGCAAAAAAGGCAAGACCGTCTTGAACTGGAGTCCCATCAGTTTTTCTTAAAAAAAGATAAAGCATTTCAGGGCTTTCCAGTTGCATAGAAAATGAGAAATCTTCCTTTCCACTCATAACAATTGAGTCGATAGTTATCATCAGCGAGTCTTCAATTTTTTCAAGATAAAGAACTCCTTTTTTGAGACCATGAATTTTTCCGGTTATGGTTGTGTTACTTTCTTCTTTTTTCGTGCAAGCGAAACATAATAACACTAAAATAAAAGCAATAAAGGTCAATCTCATAATTTAAAATTTATAAAAGATAGCAAATATCTCTTATTTCAGCTTTACAGCGAAAGATTCTTTTAATTATTTACAATCAATTAACCAACTGAATAATAAGTGGGAGAACCGGGTCCTACGGGCATTTCTAAAACAAAAACCCAAAGGTAAAATAAAAGCATCCAGCCCAGATAAAACAAAATACTGTAAGGCAACATCATACTAATGATGGTTCCTATTCCAATATCCCTTTTATATTTCGCCGCAAAGGCAAGAATTAACCCAAAGTAACTCATCATGGGTGTGATAATATTTGTTACAGAATCGCCAATACGGTAAGCTGCTTGAATCACTTCGGGACTATACCCAACATACATTAACATAGGCACAAAAATGGGAGCGGTGACTGCCCATTGTGCAGAAGCAGAGCCAAGCATCAAATTGACCATAGCAGAAACAGCTATAAAACCTATGAAGACTTCAGGGCCGGTAAAACCAATGTTGTTTAAAAATTCAGCTCCTTTCACCGCAAATATTTGCCCTAAATTACTCCAGCCAAAAAAGGCGACAAATTGTGCAGCAAAAAATACAATAACAATATAAAGGCCAAGGGTTGACATCGCATTTGCCATCCCGTCAATGACTCCTTTTTCACCTTTCATACTTCCGGTAATTTTACCATAAACAAAACCGGGGATAAGGAAAAATATAAAAATAAAAGTCACAATGCCTCTAAAAAAGGGCGAATTCAAAATATCTCCTGTTTCAGGGTTGCGCAAAACACCGTTTTCTGGAACAATGGTGAGTGCCAGTAATGCTATAATTCCCAAGACAACAAGACCGGTAATTTTTAATCCCTTTATTTCCTGAGGAGTTAGAGGATTCATCATCGATTGATCTGAGAGGTCTTCTGAGGCTTCTTTAACATTGTATTTGCCTAGTTTTGGCTCAACAATATAAAGCGTCACAAATGTTCCCACTATGGTGATCAAGAAGGTGCTGATGAACATAAAATAATAATTGACCGCAGCATGTACAGTATATTCCGGGTCAATTAAATTTGCCGCTTCTTGAGTCAAACCGGCAAGGAGTGGATCGATGGTGCCTATTAATAGGTTGGCACTATATCCACCGGAAACACAAGCAAAAGCACAAGCAAGACCGGCAAGCGGATGTCTGCCCATTGAGTGAAATATCACGGCTGCCAGTGGTACTAAAACCACATAGCCCATTTCTGAGGCTGTGTTTGAAATCACAGCGGCAAAACAAATGGCAATTGTGACCAGGTTTTTTGGGTTGATAACAAAGTTGATAGGTTTCATCAAGAATGCTCCAAATCCTTTTCCTGCTGGCAGGGGTTTAAAAGAAGCCGCTTTTAAAACCAACCCTCTTATACAAGCAGTAATTAAACCAGATCGTTCTGCAACTCCAACACCCAATAATGCTACTAAAACTACTCCAAGAGGGGCGAAGCTGGTAAAGTTTGTCACCAGATTTGAAACGACTCTTCTTAATCCCTCACCGTTTAATAAACTTACCGGCTCTATAATACCACCAGGAGCTCTCCCGGGGGAGCCTTCAGGTCTAGGATCAAGTGCGTTCCAACCCAGCCAGTCTGCCAGCCCACTTGCTAAAATGACTCCAAAAGCAAACAGTGCAAAGAGTGTAACAGGGTGGGGTAGAAGGTTTCCCATCCATTCAACAAAATCTAAAAAGCGGGTAAAGAAATTCTTTTTTTGAGGTGTATTGTCTGGTTGTGGTGGATTACTAAGTTCAGTTGCCATATAATTTATTTTAGCTGCAAATTTTTATTGAATAGAATTTGAATTAAAGGCTAGTCTTTGTTTTTATTCAAGCAGCTAAAATATAAAAATTATATGGAATTTATGAGGATTGATTTTTAGAATGAAAACAAGAGACCTGTCAGGATTTTTCCGATAGTAATCGGGACCGACAGGTCTCATAAATATTGAAAATTAAAATTTGTAGGGTTTAGAAAAATCCTCCTCCACCTTCAGCCTCATTATCGTCACGTTGCTTTCTTGAAAGTGCTCTATACTTTCCTCCTCCAAAAGTATAGTTAATTCCCACAAAAACAGTTTGACTTTCCCAGTTCCAGTTACCTTCTTGTCTAAAAGGTCTTTCGCCGTCAAATTGCGCTTTCATAGTATCAAAAATGTCGTTTACGTTTAAAGAGAATGTTCCATTTTCTATAAAGTTGTAACGCATCCCGAGGTTTACCATTCCCATAGCTTTAGAATTGAATTGAATTCCATCCTGTGGTCCTCTGTATAATCCGAATGCAGAAAATGAAAGTTTGTCATTTACTTTAAAATTATTGAAAAGGCGAGCATTAAATGCAAGGTTATCAACAGTAACTGTTTCAGTAATGATGTCATCAATGGTGGCTTCACTAGTGGGAACTGTGAGTCTTTCTGCAATGCTTTTTTGAGTTCTTGAGAAGACGTCCATACTCGCATTCAGACTCCACCATTTTGTGGGTCTAATGTTAGCTGATGCTTCAATTCCAAAGGCGGTTGAGTTGTCAAAATTTCCAGAACTCATGATGATTCGATTTAAATCATCTCTGTCAATAAATATGAATTCATTGATTTCATCTTGTATAAACCTGTAGAATACACCGGCTGTGAGGCTTCCTTTATTAATTTGTCTGGTGTAATTTGCCTCTACAGAATTTGTAAATTGTGGTTGTAGGTCTGGATTTCCAAACTGTGATACCAATGGCGTGGTCCATTGCGGAAGTGGGTTAAGTTGGTCTGCTCTGGGTCTATCAACACGGCGACTGTAACTCACTTGATAAGTCCCTTTTTCTGAAGGTGAATAAGTGACAAATGCTGAAGGATAAAGTTCAAAATAGTCATTTGTAAAAGTTGCTAAGTTTTCTGTATTGGAATCTAAATCGGTTTCAATAGCGATTCCTGTTTCTTCTACAATTTCAGCACGCACTCCTGCTTGATAGGTCCATTTTTCAAGTTTTTTACCAAAAGTGGCATAAGCAGAATAGATATCTCTATTGAAATCAAATTCAGTTGATGAAGGAATAAAATCACCCAAATCGTTTTGCGAACGGGCGTCAGAAAAATAATTGGTCAATGAACCAAGTAAGCGTGCTTCAAGGCCCAATTCTAATTTGATACTTTCAGAAAGTGGGTTGACATAATCTAAGTTTATGGTGGTTTGATCGCGGGTTACATCTGTTTCCTCTATATAATTGGGGCGAGTAAAACTTCCTGAAAATGTGTTATTATTGAAAGAATCTGAGTCAAAGATGTTGTGGTCTGCCTCAAGTTCTATGGTATGATCTTCTTCATCAATATTTAATTTGTAGGATAAATTGTATTGCTGAGAGTAATTTTCATTTACAGCATCAAAATTTTGATTGATATCAAGAGAGGGGTTATTTAAATTAAATATGTTTGTATCTCCAATGATATCACCTTCAAATATATTTTGATTTGTAAAAACAGAAAGGGTGTTTTTCTCATTGATATAAACATCAACACCCACTTTGTAAAGCTGCGAATAGTTTTTGAATAATAAGTCAAACTCTTGATTGATAGCATCATCAATTCGTTGGAAGCCTCCAAAATTATAACTTCTTGAAATATTGTTGCTTAGATTGGTATAAAAGTTAAATTTTCCTGTTCTGTAGTTCATATTTAGAGAACTATTAAACTTGGGTTCAACCTCATAGGCGAGTCCCAGGTTTAAACTTCCATTAAACCCAACAGTTACATTTTTGTGAAGAATGATGTTGATAATTCCACTCATCCCTTCAGGATTGTATTTTGCTGAAGGATTTGTGATTAATTCAATTTGTTTGATTGCATTTGATGGAATCTGTTTTAGTAATTGTGCAACCGGTATACTTGAAATTTTACCATCCACCATTACGGTCACATTTTCATTTCCTCTAAAACTCAATGCACCGGATTGTTCATCGACAGTTACAGAGGGCAAGTTGTTCATAATGTCTGAAGCAGTGGGACCTGCTGTTGTAAGGTCTTTTCCAACATTAATGACTCTTCTGTCAACCTTTTGTTGAATGGTTGAAACCTCTGCTACCACAACAACTTCATCAAGACTGGCAACATCTTCTTCAAGAGCTATTGTTCCTAGATTTAATGCAGGATTACTTTTTGTAATTTCAATTTTTTTAGAGTAGGGTTTAAATCCAATGTATTGAATCTTCACATTGTAAGTGCCTTCTGAGAGGCTATTCACTTTAAAATTGCCATCATTATCAGTAATGCCTCCAGTCAATGTCTCCCCGGCATTATTTTCAATAATAACGGTTACATAGGGTAATGGCTGGTTTAATTTGGCATCAATGACAAGGCCTTGAACAGACCCGGAATTTTCTAAATACCTGTGAGTTTGTGTTGAAATGTTTTCGGCTGATGGTTGGGCTAGAACTCCCAAAGATGCAATCAAGATGCACAGTGTTACTAAATTTTTCATTTTTTGATTGAATTTATTGATTAGATTGTTTTGTAAAATACCTTGTTATACCTAATTGCTTGATGAGTGCAATAAAGATTTTACAACAAGATTTGTTTGTAAGACTGCTTAAGTCTTTTTTTGTTACAATTATTTTGAAATTTAACATTTAAAAACTCGGAGTTTTAAAACTCCGAGTTTTTTAGCTCACTGATTCAAATTAACACTAACCATCAACGTAAATAGAATCGAGTAAAGCCTGAAAAAATATTTCTACTTCAAAGACGAGTTAAATTTATTTCTGTTACAGTTGTTTTTATTTTTTAACTTTATAAAATGAATAAAAAAACATTAGTAATAGGTGCCAGTACAAATCCGTCTAGATATTCTTATTTGGCAATCAACAGGTTAGTGGATAGAAATCACTCGGTGGTGGCTGTAGGGATTAAAGAGGGTACAGTTGCCGGAGTTGAAATTTTAACAAACAAACCCCATTTTGAAGGAATTGACACCATAACGTTGTATGTCAATTCAAAAAATCAAGTGGAATATTATGATTATATCATCAATTTAAAACCTAAAAGGGTAATTTTTAATCCGGGAACAGAAAATCCAGAACTTTATGAACTGCTTCAAAAAAATAATATTGAAGTTGAAGTGGCTTGTACATTAGTGCTTCTTGGAACGAATCAGTATTAAATAAAAACCTTAGTTCAAAGGTGCTTTTAATATGGAAATATCTTCGCTGTCATACCAATTTTTACGAATTATATAAATGAAATCATTAAAAACAGTTAAACCAACTATATCATAAGGAGCTGGGTTAACTAAATTGCTTGGAATATCAACATAATTACCGGTTATTGTATTATAAACTCCAAACCTAATGTATGGGATAAAACCATTTGATACTTCTTCAACAAAATTATACCCAACAAAAATCAGATTTTGATATTTAGCAGCATATGATGTTCTGGGAGCATCACTCATCATAAAGGTTGATATGTTTCCATTTTCTAAGTCAATAATATAACATTCTGCATCAAAATCTTCAGAAGCAAATCCATTTCTACCCCCAAAAATGTATAATTTATTGTTTAAAATTTCTGAACCAGCACTTGTTCTTGAATTAGGCAAAGTGTTGATTACAGGAGAAATATTATTTGTTAAATAATTATAGCTTCTAATTTGAGAAGGTTGCTCAAGGATATCAAGATTATATCCGGTAACATAAGCTTCATCACCTTGAACTGCTAAACCAAATCTGGTCATATTTAAATTGTGTTGAAAACTTTGAGGAGGAGTACCATCAAGATTAAGAGGGTAAGTGTTTACATAGTTTGCGCCAAATACAATTAATTCATTATTTATTATATGTAATCGTTTTGTGACAAAGTCTTGCTGATAGAAAAGACTTTCTGTCCAAGTATTGGTATCGATGTTATATTTTAGAATGACTTCCGGTCTAATATCTCCATTGATTTGTGAATCATCTCTAAGAGCAATATATAAACTATTATTAGAATAACTACCAATAAAACCTGCTGCACCTATACTAAACTCTCCTTCAGTTTGAGGAATTGTTACATTACTAAAAATTAGACCTTCGCTTGGCGGGCTAGAGTAACTCTCCAAAGTGCGCTCACCAAGAGTTATATTTATATATGCACTATTACTTCTGCCTTCAAAATTAATGATTCCAATTAGAGTGTTATCTTCTTCCAAACGAAGAGAAATAAGTCCGTCAAAGAGGGTAAACTCATCTTTGCTTTCTTCAATAAATGTCAAATTATCCTTAATGGGCTCCAAATAATAGTCGATTGAAACATCTGATACGGAAGTTGCGTTTTGATTTATATCAAAACCGGGATTCCATTTTACCTCTCCATTTTGGCTAAAAATAAAATCATCATCGATAATATTATAACTATTACTAATATTGAATGTTCCATTTTCATTAACAAGTTCTGCATTAACAATGTACCAAGTTTTGGTGCTGCCGTTTGATAATGTCTGAATAGTTAATGCTCTTTCTTCTTCGAGATTGATTAAATCGTCGTTTGGTGAGTTTCCATCATCACTGCTACAAGAGTAAATGATAAATGAAAGTGAGAATAAATAAAGGATTTGTTTTATCATTTTTTATATTGTTACTTTATGTAATGATTATATGATTCTCGATAAAAGCTAAACTAATATAAATTTATTAAATAAAAAATTTTTAATTTTTTTTTATCAATACTAATCCCATAAACGCTAAAAATCCATTTAAAATCAGGATAAAAAATCCAAATTCAAAACCAAACCATTTCAGGCTGTTGATACTAATTATATAGGAAAGTATGGGTGAAAGTATGGCGATTATAGGTACAAACTTATCTTTTACTTGAAATTTAGTAAACAACCCAAAAGCATACAAAGCTAGCAAAGGACCATAAGTATAGCCTGCAAAAACAAACAAACGTTCAATCACACTCTCATCCTTTATGATGTACTCAAAAATGAGCATTGTAAAAATAAAAACCAAAGCAACAGCTTTATGAACCTGCTTTCTAATTTTTTCTTGTCTTTCTATATCATATTTCTTTTCAATATCTAAAATATCAAGACAGAATGAAGTTGTGAGTGATGTCAGGGTTCCATCAGCACTGGAAAATGCAGCGGAGATAAGACCCAAACAGAAAAACACTGCCATCACCATACCTAATCCACTTTGAGTGGCAATTACAGGAAATAATAAATCCGGACGATCAACTGCAATGTTATTTTGTTGTGCAAACGAAATCAACAAAAGTCCCAAAACCAGAAAAACAAGATTTACCAATACTAGTACAATGGTAAACCAAAACATGTTTTTTTGAGCGTCTTTCAGATTTCTGCAAGTGAGGTTTTTTTGCATCATATCTTGGTCAAGACCTGTCATCACAATAGTAATAAAAGCGCCACTTAAAAATTGTTTCCAGAAAAAATTAGCACTTTTATAATCTTCAAAAAAGAACATTTTTGAAAGTTCACTTTCACTTACATACCCAATTAAATCGGAGCCGGCAATACCCAAACTTGTGGACAAATAATAAATTGCAACACCGGCAGATGTTAGCATAAACAACGTTTGAAGGGTATCTGTCCAAACAATTGTTTTGATGCCGCTTTTAAAAGTATAGAGCCAAATAAATAAAATAGTAATAGAAACAGTTGCCCAAAACGGAAAACCGGCGGCATCAAAAATTAATGTTTGAAAAACAACAGCAACCAAATACAACCTGAAACTGGAACCAATTAATCTGGATAGTAAAAAAAAGGAAGCACCGGTTTTGTAGGATATATTTCCAAACCTGCCTTCAAGATAGGTGTAAATTGAAGTTAGGTTGAGCCTGTAATACAAAGGAAGTAATACCAAACCCACAACGAGGTATCCCAAAATATAACCTAAAACTACCTGGTAATAGCCAAACTGTGACGCTTCAACCCAACCGGGCACAGAAATAAAAGTAACTCCGCTCAAGGAGGCACCTATCATTCCAAAAGCGACAAGATACCATGGTGATTTTTTCCCGGCTTTAAAAAAATCGGCATTGCTCCCTCCTTTGTTTGTAAAATGAGAGATTAAAAGTAAGGTGGCAAAATATCCAAGAATGAGAAAAATGATGTGAGAGGGCTGCATGATTTGCTTTGATAATTAAGGCATAAAAGTACAAATAATGTTTACTTATGAGAATTATTTTTTTATTTTTGGTCAAAACTTTATGCAATGAAAAATGCCTCAAAATTTTATTTTTTCACTTTTCTACTTTTCGTTTTTTCATTTGAAATTTATTCACAGGCAGACTATTTAGTTATGATAGATGAGGGCACCCACAAAGTTGAAGATGTCCAACAAAGTGCTGAAGCCTATTTTCTAGATAAACCTCAAGGCAGAGGTTCCGGATACAAGCAATACAAAAGATGGGAATATATGGCCCTTAGAATGATGGACGAGCAAGGGTATCTTAAATCATCAGATTTTTATATAAATGAATTAAATCAATTCAATGCAGAACTTAATTCCAATGCCAATAATCGGGCAGCTCTCAATGATAATTGGGAAGAAATGGGACCTGTAAACTGGAATGCCACCTCAGGATGGAATCCAGGCGTTGGAAGAATCACTGCATTTTCGATTGATGAAACTGATGAAGATCACATAATTGTTGGAGCACAAACTGGTGGTGTTTGGAAATCTATAGATGGTGGTCAAAACTGGCAACCACTTTTAGATTTCTTTTCAAATTTGTCAGTTTATTCTACTGCAATGCAGCCAGGAAATTCAGATGTTTATTTTTTTGGGTCCTCCAATGGAAGAATTTACAAGTCCCTTGATGCAGGTGCGACTTGGAATCAAATTGGAACCGCTGGAAATTCTGTAATCAATAAAATACTCATTCACCCTACAAACACCAGTTTGATGTTCGCCAGTTCTCAAAATGCTGGGATCTATCGTTCCACAGATGGAGGAGTTTCCTGGACTAGCATTATTTCAGACAATCGTGGATATGATATTGAGTTCAAGCCGGGCGATTTAAATACTGTTTATGCATCAGGAAATTCATTTCACAAGTCAACAGACGGCGGTGCAACTTTTACAACTATTACAGGTTTTGATGATACTGGTGCAAAAATGATTGGAGTTTCTGCAGATAATCCAAACATTGTATATGTACTTGAAGCAAACGGGTCTATTTTTAATGCTTTTTATGTTTCAACAAATAGTGGTGACACATTTACTAAATTAAACCACTCCGGAATCAATTATTTTGGCTATAGTCTTACGGGTCAAGATAATTTGGGACAAGCTCCCCGAGATATGGATATAGATGTGAATCCAAATAATGCAAATGAAGTACACATTGCTGGTATTCATACCTGGAGGTCACTTAATGGTGGTGTTTCTTTTGTGCCAACATCTCATTGGATTCCGGGTACTGCTGCGGCAAATAATATTGGCTACAATCACGCAGATGTTGATATAATACAATTTTACGGATCAACACTCTACACCGGCACAGACGGAGGTATTTTTAAAGCCACTAACACTACAAATCTCAACAATAATTATTATACAGATATTACTGAAGGGCTTGGAATTCGTCAGTTTTACAAAATAGGTATTTCTCAAACAGACCCGGTTATAGTTTCTGGAGGCTCTCAAGACAACGGAACTTCCTTTTATACTGTATCTGAAGGATGGAGAGATTGGTTGGGAGCTGATGGTATGGAAACCTTTATTGACAAAAGCAATCAAAACACTATGTATGGAACAACCCAAGGGGGTCAATTATACAGGAGCACAACAGGAGGTTTGTCATACAATGGTCTTAATGAGCCCGGTCCCGGTCAAGGAAATTGGGTAACTCCCTTTGAGCAAGATCCTATTGCAAACAATACTATTTATGTGGGGTATAATCAAGTTTTTAAATCAACCAATTCCGGCGGAAGCTGGACAGCAATATCACAGGTTTTTGGTGGAAACCTAGATCACCTTAAAATAGCACCATCAGATAATAATGTAATGTATGCTTCAAGAGGGGCACAACTTTTTAAAACCTCTACAGGGGGTGGTACCTGGCAACAACTTTCAGGTTTTGGAGGTGTTGTAAATTCTATCGCTGTTCATCCCACAAACCCTGATTTAGTTGCACTAGCCACAACAAGTTCTCTAAAAGTATACATTTCTGATGACGGTGGTCAAACCTGGCAGGCTGTTTTTAGCGGACTTCCAAATTTTCAAGCATTGGCAGTTGTCTGGCAGGATAACGGGCTTGACGGCCTTTATTTAGGAATGAATTATGGTATATATTATATTGACAACACCTTTACAGAATGGCAAGTATTCAATAACAACTTGCCAAATGTGATTATTAACGAGCTTGAAATAAACTATGCTGAGGATAAAATCTATGCAGCCACATATGGAAGAGGCCTTTGGGTTTCTCCTGTTTATGATGGAACATTGAGCCTTGAAAACAACAGCTTATTCAATTCATTTACAGTATATCCTGTTCCGGCTGAAAATATTCTTAATGTAAAATGGAATGAAAATTACAATTCAGATTTAAGGTTGTTTGATAGTACAGGAAAATTAATCTATTTTGAAAAAGAAAAAGAATTAAACAATCCCTATCAAATTGATATTTCAAAATTTAGTTCCGGAATTTATTATTTGAGAATTAATAATGAAAAAGGTGTTGCAACCAAAAAAATAATAATCAAGTAGCTAATCGCGTATGGACTTTTCTTCCAAATTGCTTGAAAATGCTGTTCATGAAATAGCGCAGTTGCCGGGCATTGGAAAACGAACTGCATTGAGACTTGCACTACATTTACTCAGAGAACCATCAAGCAAAACCGAATCACTTTCAAGGGCTTTGAATGTGATGCGTAGCGAAATAAAATTTTGTAAAAATTGCCATAATATTTCAGATATTGATCTTTGTGAAATTTGTAATAATACTTCACGCTCAAGCGAAATTGTTTGTGTTGTTGAAGATATCAGAGATGTATTGGCCATAGAAAATACCAGTCAATACAGAGGTCATTATCACGTTTTAGGTGGAAAAATTTCACCCATGGATGGCATTGGCCCAAATGATTTAACCATTCATTCACTCGTTGAAAAGGTCAAAAAAGGTACTGTTAAAGAAATCATTTTCGCCTTAAGCTCAACTATGGAAGGAGATACCACCAATTTTTACATCTTCAAGCAAATTGAACCTTTCAACATTGTGACCACAACCATAGCAAGAGGAATTGCAGTGGGTGATGAGTTGGAATATGCAGATGAGATTACCCTGGGAAGAAGTATCCTAAACCGAATACCATTTGAAAACTCCTTAAAAATTTAAACTGTTGATGATTTAAAATGTCTGAATGAAACTATCTGTCATTATTCTCAATTACAATGTGTCTTATTTTTTAAGGCAATGCATTCTTAGTGTTCAGGAAGCACTGGCGGGAATCGAGGCAGAAATAATTGTCATTGACAACAACTCTCAAGACGATAGTTGTGAAATGGTCAAAACATATTTTCCCAACATTAAATTTATTGAAAATAAAGAAAATATTGGATTTAGTAAAGCAAACAATCAGGGAGTAGCAATAGCAAAAGGGGAATATGTTTGTATCTTAAATCCCGATACCGCTGTTGCGAAAGAAACTTTTAAAAATGTATTGAATTTTGCCGAAACCAAATCAAATCTAGGCGCTCTAGGTGTTAGACTCATTGATGGTACCGGGAACTTTCTTCCAGAAAGCAAACGTAACATACCCACCCCAAAGGTGGCGTTTCATAAAATATTTGGATTCAAATCAAAAGAACAAAGCTACTATGCGACTCACCTGGCTGAAGATGAAACTGGAGAAGTAGATGTACTAGTTGGAGCTTTTATGCTTTTAAAAACAAATGTTTATAAAGAAGTTAACGGATTTGACGAAGACTATTTTATGTATGGGGAAGATATTGATTTGTCATACAAATTGTTAAAAGTAAATTATAAAAATTATTATTTAGGAACTGAGACGGTGCTCCATTACAAAGGTGAAAGTACTACAAAAGATGCAGCTTATTTGAAACGGTTTTATGGAGCAATGCATCTCTTTTATAAAAAACACTTTAAATCCAATAGCCTTTTTAAAACCTTGGTTTTTATGGGAGTTTCGGTAGCTAGATTTTTAAGTATATTTAGAATGAATAGACCTCAAAACAGACCTCATACTATTGAGAATTATTTTTTGTTGAGTGACAATATAAGTTTTCTTAGAAAATTAAGTGATGCAACACAAATAGAATTTAAATCACTATCAAAAAGTGCCGCATCAGATGATAAATACTTTAATTCTCACTTTGTTTTTGATGCCAATTATATTTCCTATGAAAAAATCTTCAAAATAATGGAAAATCACAAAAACAAAGAAAATTTCTTCAGGATACGGCCGGTAAACACAGATTATGTTGTTGGAAGCGACAGCAGCCATAGTAAAGGAGAAGTTTTTGACTTTTCAAAGGAACATTTCTAGCGCTGTTTAATCCATCAAATCAGAATAAATCCTAAAAACTTCTTTGAAGGATAAAAAAATAATTAATTTTGCAGTCGCACAATCAAAAGGACTTTCTTTAAATACTATGGCAAAATTTGAATTAAAACTTCCCAAGATGGGAGAAAGCGTCGCAGAAGCAACTATTACAAACTGGCTTAAAAATGTGGGTGACACCATTGAAGTTGATGAAGCAGTCCTTGAAATAGCAACAGACAAAGTAGATTCTGAAGTGCCCAGTGAAGTAAATGGAGTTTTAACTGAAATTCTTTTTCAAGTTGATGATGTCGTTCAGGTGGGGCAAACTATTGCTGTGATTGAAACCTCTGGTGAAGGTTCAGAAACCCCTGCCGGAAAAACTGAAGAAACCCCCATAGAAACTCCAGCACCAGAAGTTGTAACTGCCATTGAAGAAAGCCTTAGCAAAGCAATAGAAACAACACAAAGTTCTATAGAAAACACTTCAGAGCGATTTTATTCACCTTTGGTAAAAAGTATCGCCAAACAGGAAAATATCTCCCAATCTGAATTAGATGCCATTCCCGGGACAGGTAAAGAGGGAAGAGTTACAAAAAATGATATACTCGGTTACCTTGAAAACAAGGGTGTTCAGCCTCAAGCACAGCAAAAGCAAACGCAACCTTCAGTGTCTCAGCAACCCGTTCAGAAAGCAGCACCTGTTTCTGTTAATGGAGGAGATGAAATCCTAGAAATGACCCGAATGGGTAAAATCATCGCTCATCATATGGTTGAGAGTATTCAGACTTCTGCACATGTTCAGTCATTTATTGAAGTAGATGTTACAAATATCTGGAACTGGCGAAATAAAATGAAAAATGAGTTTGCGAAGCGAGAAGGTGAAAACCTTACGTTTACTCCCATTTTTATGGAAGCAGTTGCAAAAGCCATCAAAGACTTTCCAATGATTAATATCTCTGTTTCCGGAGATAAGCTTATCAAACGAAAAAATATCAATTTGGGAATGGCCGCTGCACTTGCAGATGGGAACCTCATTGTTCCGGTTATAAAAAATGCAGACCAGCTTAACCTTCTCGGAATGGCAAAAGCGGTTAATGACCTTGCTGAAAGAGCCAGAACCGGAAAACTAAAACCAGACGACACTCAAGGTGGAACATATACAGTAACAAATGTGGGAACTTTTGGTAGTATTATGGGAACACCCATTATCAACCAGCCACAGGTAGCTATATTGGCTTTAGGAGCTATTAGAAAAGTGCCTGCGGTTATTGAAACGCCCGAAGGAGACTTCATTGGGATAAGACACAAAATGTTCCTGTCTCACTCTTATGACCACAGGGTGGTAAATGGAGCATTAGGCGGTCAATTTGTAAAACGCGTCGCAGAATATCTGGAAGGTTTTGATGTAAGCCGGGGAATTTAAATATGTAAATTATTCACAAACGATTTAATTAATAAAAGACCCGGATGCTCGGTGTTTGGGTCTTTTCCTTTAAATAAGTCCTCTTTTTTGAAGTCTTTTTGACCAAGTATTTTTGCTGTTTCCGGTTGCGTCAATTTTTTGAATGCCATCGACCAGTCTTCAAACTCTCTTTTACTCGAAACACCATCAATCAATAAAATAACATCCTGATGTCTTTTGTCTTTTGAGATGATATCAAATAAAGGGTCAATGTTTTCTTTTGGACCCTCTAAAAACTGAACAAAAGTACCATCAAAATAAATCAACATTCCTGTGATTTCATTTCTCATATTTTTGGTTCTGCAAGTAACCAAAAGGGTAGAAATATCTTCATCTTTTAAAATGTAAGACTGACGGCTCACGTATGCAATATATTTAATCAAGTTAGTTAGGTTTAAGTTCTAAAATTAACAAATAAAATTCATTTTACACAACAATTAGTATCATCCTTCAATTTGGGTAATTTATAATCTTTTTTGAAAATAGGGTTAACCATATCAATGATTAATAGTAATTTTGCCGGTGAAACAAAAGAATTAAAATGGAATTAAACCTTGACAAGCCCCTTTGCTTTTTTGATCTTGAAACCACAGGTACCAATATTGCCAGCGACAGGATAGTCGAAATATCTATCCTTAAGGTTTTTCCAAACGGAAACAAAGAAAGTCATACATGGAAAGTTAATCCAGAAATGCCCATACCACCAGTTGTTTCAGCTATCCATGGAATTACTGACGAAATGGTTGCTAATGAACCCACCTTTAATGAACTCGCACCAAAAGTGTATGCACTCATAAAAGATTCAGACCTTGGTGGATTTAATTCAAATCGTTTTGATATCCCTTTGCTTGCAGAAGAAATGCTTAGAGCCGGTGTTGATTTTGATATGAAAAACACGCTCTCTGTTGATGTACAAACCATTTTTCATAAGAAAGAAAAACGCACATTAGAAGCAGCTTATAAATTTTATTGTGACCAAGATCTAACAAACGCCCATAGCGCAGAGGCAGATACTAACGCGACTTATGAAGTGCTCAAAGCCCAAATTGCCAGGTATGAAGATCTTGAAAACAACACCAAATTTTTAGCTCAATTCAGTTCACATAAGCAATTTGCAGATTTTGCAGGTTTTATAGGTTATGACAAAAATGGAGTTGAGGTTTTTGCTTTCGGAAAACACAGGGGAAGCAAAGTGGAAGAAATTTTAGAAAAAGAACCGGGGTATTTTGGATGGTTGCTCAACGCAGATTTTCCATTGTACACAAAAAAAATATTGACCAGCATTAAATTGAGAAAACTAAATAACAAGCTTGATTAATTCTAAGATTAGAAGATGAAACTTATTTGCATAGGAAGAAATTATACAGAACACATTGAGGAATTAAAAAATGAAAGGCCCATAGACCCTGTAATTTTTTTAAAACCAGATACTGCCATTCTGCTTAAAAAACAACCTTTTTTTATACCCGATTTTTCTGAAGAGGTACATCACGAAGTGGAAGTTTTAGTTAAAATAAAAAAGGTGGGAAAACACATCGAAGAAAAATTTGCACATACTTATTATGATGAAATAGGGTTGGGCATCGATTTTACCGCTAGGGATTTACAATCAAAACTTAAAGAAAAAGGGCTCCCCTGGGAAAAAGCAAAAGCATTTGATGGTGCGGCTTTAGTTGGAGATTTTGTATCAAAAACTGAATTTTCAAATCTGAATAATATAAATTTCCATCTTGAAAATAATGGAAAAACGGTTCAAAAAGGCAATACTTCACTAATGCTATGGAAAATTGACGCGTTAATCGAATATATTTCGAAATATTTTACATTAAAGATTGGAGATATTATCTTTACAGGTACTCCAGCCGGTGTGTCAAAAGTAAACCCCAACGATCAACTTGAAGGGTATTTAGAAAACAAAAAAGTCTTTTCAGTAAAAATAAAATAGAGAAAAATGAGCAAAACATATTCCTTAGACAGTCTTCAGGAAATTGCCGGTGGCGATGAAGAATTTATGGCTGTTATCGCCAAAACATTTCTCGATGAAATTCCGCCAGACCTTGAAGCGTTAATTCAAGCCGTTGACAACAACAACAAAGCACTCGCTTATCAGTTTGCTCATAAAATGAAACCCAATCTGGAAATGCTGGGACTCAACCTCACAAAAGATGTCACGGCAATTGAGTCATGGTCAAACACTTCAAAAAACAAAGCAGCTGTTGACTCTCAAGTCCAAAAAATAAATACGATTTTAAAACAAGTATTTAAAGAACTCAAAGCAGATTTTAACCTGTAATGCTTGCAGAAATAATTACCATAGGTGATGAAATTCTCATTGGTCAAATTGTGGACACAAATTCGGCTTATATAGCTGCTGAGCTTAATAAAATTGGAGTTCAAGTTGTTCAGATAACTTCCGTTCAGGATGAAAAAAATCATATTCTAGAGAGCCTGTCAAATGCTGAAAAAAGAGCAGATATTGTTTTATTAACCGGTGGATTAGGACCCACAAAAGACGACATTACTAAACGCACACTTTGTGATTATTTTGAGGATCATCTCGTTTTAAACGAAAAAGCACTTCACAACATTTATGAACTATTTGAAAAGCACCTTAATCGCACGCCAAATCATCAAAACCTCTTACAGGCTCATTTGCCATCAAAAGCCATTGCGTTAGAAAATAAGTTTGGCACAGCATCCGGTATGTGGATTGAAAGAAACAATACAGTTTTTATCTCAATGCCCGGTGTGCCCTATGAAATGAAAGGGTTGATGCAAAACGAAATTCTACCCGGGCTCCAAAAAAAGTTTAAAAGACCCATCATTGTTCACAAAACTATTCTTACAACAGGAATGGGTGAGAGCGCTATCGCAGAGATCATTGAAGATTTTGAAAATAAGCTTCCTCACGATATCAAACTTGCTTATTTACCCTCACTTGGCAGAGTGAGATTGCGTTTGTCAACAAAAGGCATCAATGAAGCAGCACTTCACGCAGCGATTGATAGTCACGTGAACCAACTTCAAGGTCTCATAGGAGATATTATTATTGGTTATGATGAAGAAACCTCTATTGAAGAAGTGGTGGCAAAATTACTCATAAAAAATAATCAGACTTTGAGTCTTGCAGAAAGTTGTACCGGTGGTCAAATGGCTCGAAAAATAACAAAAATGAGCGGTGCTTCAAACTATTTTGCCGGAGGCTTTGTGACCTATGCAACCCAAAGTAAAACAAATATACTGGGAGTGCCTAAAGAAATTATTGATACATATACTGTTGTTAGCGCTGAGGTTGCTGAAGCCATGGCAAAAGGGGCAAAGGAACGCTATGGAACAGATTATGCTGTGTCAACAACTGGCATAGCCGGACCCACAAAAGGAGATGCCAATGAAGATGTGGGAACTGTTTTTATTGGCATCGCAACACCCACAGGAGTCCATTCAGAAAAGTTTAATTTTGGAAAAGACAGACAAAGAGTCATCACAAATGCATCAAATAAAGGCTTTGAGCTTCTGAGGAAAGAAATTTTAAAAAACTAAGATGGTTTTGTTGTGCAGCACATAAAAATGTATTAAATTTGCAGCCTGTTTTAAAATAACGAATAAAGATTATAGAAATGTCAAGAGTTTGTGAGCTTACAGGAAAAAGAGCAATGGTTGGAAACAATGTTTCTCACGCAATGAACAAAACGAAACGCAAGTTTCAGGTTAATTTGCTAAAGAAGAAGTTTTACATCCCTGAAGAAGATAAATGGATTACCCTGCGTATATCTACGTCTGCTTTAAAAACAATCAATAAAAATGGTATCTCTGCTACAATCAAAAAAGCGAGAGAAAAAGGTTATTTAACTAAGTAATCTTCTAAAATATAGTACACAGAAATGGCAAAGAAAAGCAAAGGAAATAGAATCCAGGTAATTTTAGAGTGCACTGAGCATAAAGAATCAGGTGTTAACGGTACTTCTCGTTATATCACTACTAAAAACAAAAAGAACACTCCAGACAGAATGGAATTGAAAAAATTCAATCCAATTTTGAAGAAAATGACCGTTCACAAAGAAATTAAATAATAGAGATTTTAATCTCATAAAGATATAAGTCATGGCAAAGAAATCAGTAGCAACGTTACAAACAGGTTCAAAGCGATTAACTAAAGCTATCAAAATGGTAAGATCTCCAAAAACCGGAGCTTACACATTTGTTGAAACTATTACAGCTCCAGAGTTAGTTAATGACTGGCTAAGCAAACAAAAGTAAATTCTTATTAAAGATATTGAAGCCGTCCCCTTTTGGTGAGACGGCTTTTTCTTTTTACGTATATTTGTACCCTTAAAAATGATAAGATTACGAGTTATTAGATCAGATTCATTAACTAATAACAATTAACTACAAACTAACCATGAGTTTTTTCAAAAAAATATTTTCATCAGATAAAAAAGAAACCTTAGATAAAGGACTTGAAAAATCAAAGTCCAGCTTTTTGGGTAAACTAAGCAAGGCAGTCGCCGGAAAATCTAAAGTTGATGATGAGGTTCTCGATAACCTCGAGGAGATTCTTGTTTCTTCAGACGTGGGTGTGAATACAACTCTTAAAATCATTGAGCGCATCGAAGCCCGAGTTGCTAAAGATAAATATTTAGGAACAGACGAACTCAACCAGATTTTAAGGGAAGAAATCGCCGGTTTACTCTCTGAAGTGGATTCCGGAAACGCAACTGAGTTTGAAGTGCCTGAGGGTAAAAAACCTTATGTTATTATGGTGGTGGGCGTCAACGGTGTGGGAAAAACCACAACAATAGGTAAACTCGCACACCAATTCAAAAATGCCGGAAAGACTGTTGTTCTTG
>TARA_R110002072_G_scaffold303044_1_pt1 | contig 42170 bp, 31 predicted proteins | sample TARA_R110002072 | Tara Oceans TARA_R110002072 (sample SAMEA4397118) | marine metagenome | biome: Polar Biome; feature: [SRF] surface water layer (ENVO:00010504); material: water (ENVO:00002006), including particulate matter (ENVO:01000060) such as... | depth 5 m
GTAATATTCTTTCTTTTCAACATTGGACTTTAAACAACTTCAATATTAATACTAATAATTATACAATCAGTTAAGAAATAATTAAGTGTAGCAAATCAAAAAAGAGTATAGTTATTTTTAGACTCTAAATTTAAATATCGAGGTTATGAAATCCATTTAAAATTGCATACGTCAATAATCCAACACTATTTCTAGCTCCTGTTTTTTTCATCAAATGCTTCCTATGATTGTCAACTGTTCGCTGGCTGATGATTAGTCTATCTGCAATTTCAGAGCTTGTCTTTTCTAAACAAATTAATTGGAGTACCTCTATTTCTCTTTTTGATAAAGACTCATATTTAAAAAATTTTGGCGTAATAAACTTAGAAAGGATGATTTTTTGGATTGTTTTTGGTGAGATTTTGTCATCAAAATGAAAATCGTTGTAATAAACGTTATTAATTGCATCTAGGAATGTTTCAAAGTCACAATCTTTGGATAAATATCCATTTGCTCCTAATGCCATATACGTTTGAATATGATAATCTGTATAATGCATACTCAAAATGAGCACTTTTATTTGAGGATGATTTTGTTTTATTATTGACAATGCTTTTCGTCCATTCATTATAGGTAAATCAAGATCAAGTATCACAACATCTACTTGATTCTCTTTAACTCCATCTATTAAATCTCTTCCATTGGCCACATCAAATACGACAGAAATATCTTCCTCTCCATCTAGCATATTAACTAATGTATTTCTAAAGATGTGGTGATCTTCGGCTATGGCTATTTTTATTTTTTTCATAATAAATAGATTTATGCTATTCTGAATATAACGCTTATGATTGATTAAGTCATTAATAAAGCCTGTTTTCTCGAATAATCGAGTAAAAATACGTATAGATTAATCTCGTTTTTCTGAAGCGAATCATATGTTTTGTGGAGATTATTAAAAAACTAGAAAAAGAGAGAACTAAATGAGTAAAAGTCTGCACCTATGCGATTTGGTTTCTCCGGTAGCCTCAAATTTACGCTACCTTTTGTTTGCTTTTATTTCGTTAAAAGAAGCTATAGATATCACTTACTCTCAACCTTTCTGCTCTCAAGACTGAGGATTATTACGTCGGATAGGGAAAGAACTCGTAAAGCCTATTCAACGATAATTTCATGATTTTATCTCTAAATAATTAAACTTTAGTCTTTACATATATGCTTATTTGTTTAAATTGCTGCATCAGGAGAATTATATTGAACGATAGGAAATTAGAACTTGGTTCCCATTATTTTTTTTTACACCTTTACATCAGAATATTGATTTAGTCGTTGAAAATGAACGCTTTAAACCTAAGAGAGAATTTAAAAAATCGTAAGCTATGGTACAAATATTAATCGTTGAAGATGAGCAAGCTATTCGAGAAGCGTTGAAAGAAATTTTGGAGATGTCAGGTTACAAAGTAATTACAGCAAACAATGGTAAAGAAGGCTATGAGAGGGTGTTGGACAACAAGCCAGATCTGATTTTAAGTGACATCAACATGCCTGAATGGAATGGTTATGAGCTACTGGCAGCTATTAACAAGCTTTTCAAAGATACGGTTTCGCCAATATTTATTTTCCTTACGGCTCGGTTAGAAAAATACGACGCTCGTCAAGCTATGGAGATGGGAGCCAATGCATACATTAACAAACCTTATCACCATACTGAATTACTCAGTATAATTGCTTCTCAACTCAATGAAAGAATTTAGATTAAATATCATAAAACAAGGCAGTTCATAACGATATTTCGAAAGCACTATTATCCTTTTGAAGAATAATTGGGCGGGAATTAAAATTACGAACGCTGAATTAAGTCACAATCATTTTTTCTGTTACCATATCTAATTCAAATTTTTCTTTTACTATTTATCGACTATTTTTACTCTCCCATATCCTAGAAAAGATGTTTAATAAAACTCCGATTGTGGTTGTAGTCAAGACCTTGGATGTGATATAAAAAATTGGACACTGATACCCTGAAGACCATCTCTGAACATAAAGGTGAGAAATGCAAGTAAGATCGTCACGAAATCGTTCCATCAAATTGAATACATATTGACGATTTAAATAATTAATTCTATAATCTTACTTTATTTAACATCCAATTTTAATCGTTAGATTCCTACTATATCGCACAGGTTTCGATATTGCTTCATAATGGAATCAACTCTATTTTTAGTCTTAGTATTATGTAAAATTCAGAAATTAAATCAAAAAAGTAACTAAATAGTTACAAAAATAAGCTAAAATACACTTTATGTAATCAAATGATTACATTATAACAACAATATATGTAACTAAATAGTGTCAGTTATAGTAAATAGTTATATATTTGATAATAAACAGTTACAATATGTTCTTTTTTGCAAAGTTAGATGGAGAAGTTTTAGAAGAAGTTGGAACGAGAATTAAAGTCCTTCGTAAAAATAAAGGATACAATCAGCAACAATTGGCTGATAAGATTGGGGTGAGTAGAAAACACATTAGTGATATAGAGGCAGGAAGAGGAACAAGCCTTTTGATATTTATAAAGCTGTTAAAGGAATTTAACAAAGCAGAGAAGTTACTTGAAATATTAACCAGTTCATCTATCTCACCAAAAGAACGATATCAAAAAGAGAATAAATGAGTTCTGCAAAAATATCAATATGGGACACTACTGTCGGTTACATCTCGTGGGACAACCGAAACAACACCGCAATATTTGAATCAGAGAAGGGATATGTTGACTCCCCAATAAATATAGCTCCTCTATTGCATCCAGACAAGAAGGAGTTATTATTTGGAAACAACCATCATGAGAAGTTCTTAGGAATGATACCAACGTTCAATGACTCACTTCCAGACTCTTTTGGTAATGTGGTTTTCAAAGAATGGTTAGAACAAATTGACATAGATCAATCTGAAATGAATCCAATAGAGAGGTTGCTGTATGTTGGTAAAAGAGGAATTGGGGCGTTAGAATACCATAAGGGCAAAGACATCCCTAACATAACGCACAATTTAGACTTATCCGAGCTATCCCAAATTTCGGATAAAATCATCAAAAGAAAGTACCTCCAAGAAGACTTCATACACAACCCAGATGCTTTAAGAAACATTCTTACAATAGGTTCTTCTGTAGGAGGTGCTCAAGCAAAAATATTAGTTGCAATAACAAGGGAGCAGAAAAAGGAAAATGAAAAAATACTAGCAGGAGATATTATTCATCCTATTCCTGTAGATTACTATATCGTCAAATTAGAGCATGATTCACAAGATACTTGGTATCGAGAAAAGAACTATGTTGAGTTTGTTTACAATCAAATAGCCAAGGACATTGGGATAAATGTGACTGACTCAAGACTTATTCTTGAAGGAGGACGTGCTCACTTTGCCAGCAAAAGATTTGATAGAGTTAATAATCGAAAGATTCACAAACAAACTGTAAATGCTCTAACTGGTTTTTTTGGAAAGAATACCGAATTTTCTTACGAACATATATTCAGGGTAATGGAATACCTAAAGCTTCCCAGTGATCAGAAGAATCAATTGTTTATGCAAATGGTTTTTAACGTAGTGGCATCTAATAGAGATGATCACACGAAGAATTTTTCATTTTTAATGGATGAAAAAGGTCAATGGTCATTCTCCCCAGCTTACGATTTAACCTTTCCATTTGACCCTTATCAAAGTTTTGGAATTCCGCATAAAATATCCATCAACAACAAGGTAAAAGGTATTAATCGCGAAGATTTAGTGGTCACAGCTAAAAAAGTGGGAATCCTCAACTATAATGAGATAATAGACAATATTGTGGATTGCGTTTCTACTTTCAGTAAAAGAATAAAAGAATATGATTTGAACCAGAAAACCGTTCAACTCGTTATGGCGGATATTGAGAAAAATATTAATCGAGTTAAATCCAGTTCGGATAACTCATATGAGATTTATTGATAGCAGATTCAGCTAGCTAATACAAGCTTAAGCGTTAAACAAAATCTACTCCTATAATTTCAACCAAAGGAAAAAATAACTTACTTTAGACCGTGCAAAAAAACTTCATACTTCTTTTTACCGTCCTGCTTTTATCTGGATGTTCAGAAATCAGTGACATTGTTCCTGAAAACATAGAACCTTCTTTTAAGAACCAAAAAATAAATGGTGCTAATTTTGAAATGCCATCCGTTCCGGTGAACAAAGAATTAATTGGTGGAGTGAAACGTGTTAACGCTGAATGGGTTGCAATTATTCCCTATGGACATACTTTAAGAGGAAAAGCAGAGGTGATATATACTGATAATAAAGGGTGGTGGGGAGAAAGCACTAAAGGCGTTATAGAATGTATAAAGATGGCCCAAGAGCAAGGACTTAAAACGATGATGAAACCTCATGTTTGGGTTGTAGGACAAGGTTGGCCAGGAGATTTTGACCTGTCAGATGAAGAAAATTGGAAAATTTGGGAAACTTCATACGAAAAATACATTTTGACTTTCGCTAAACTATCAGATTCGATGAAGGTCGATCTTTTTTGTATTGGTACGGAATACAGAAAAGCAGTAGTAAAGCGTCCAAATTTTTGGAAGAATTTAATCAAGAAAGTAAGAGGGGTTTACAAAGGAAAAATTACGTACGCAGCCAACTGGGACAATTACAACAAGGTAGATTTTTGGGATGAAGTTGATTTCATAGGCATTGATGCGTATTTCCCTCTTTCAATGGAGGCGAAGCCGAAGCTTGAAGACCTAAAAGCGGCTTGGAAAATTATCGAAAAAAAACTAAAGAAATTAAGCGACGAACATGACGCTAAAATTTTGTTCACAGAATATGGTTACAAAAGCATAGAATATAGCAATTCAGGATTTTGGAAATATGACGAAGACACCGTTTTAACGAATCAAAACAATCAGAATGTTGCTTACGAAGCATTGTTTGAATCAATTTGGCAAAACGAATGGATGGCTGGAGGTTTCTTTTGGAAATGGCATCTGCATTCAATGGACAATGTGGAAATTGGAGGTCCAGAAAACAGAAGATACACTCCTCAGGGTAAAATCACCGAGGAAGTTATTCAAAAATGGTACGGAAAAAAATAGAAAACCTCTTCTAATTTCTTTCATAATTCTAAAATTTAACCACGAAATCATTCAAAATTGATTTAATTCATCGAACAATATCGATACTATGTCGAATAGTTGTTGTTTTTTTTGAAAAAACAACAACTATTCGATTCAAAATTAAATTCTACTAATTGAATTATTTTATCTACTAATAATCTTTTTTTAGACATTAAAGAAAGATTATCCATTTTGGACATGTCTAAATCACTTGTACCTTCTTCAATTCAAGCCTTTTAACATTTTAAAAATCGGAGAAGAGTTCGTATCTTTGTTGTGTAAAGATAAAGTAAGTTTTACTTACTATTAAATATCTTTTTCAGTGAATAGTGGTTAGGTTAGGTTATGAAAGGGCAGCTCTCCCGAGTTTGCTCTTTCTTTTTTCACATTGCGTAATTAAATAATTATTGAGCCTAACCAACGTTCCATCACTTCAAACTCCTCCCCTTTTCGTTCTGCTATATCTCTCACTTGGTCTTTTCCAATTTTCCCTAGACCGAAATATTTTGCATTTTCATTGGCAAAATACCATCCAGAAACACTTGCCGCAGGGAGCATAGCCAAAGAGTCCGTGAGACTAACACCGGTAAGCCTTGTCGCGTCTAACAATTCAAAAAGACCTAGTTTCTCGGTATGGTCAGGGCATGCCGGATATCCCGGAGCCGGTCTAATTCCTTTGTATTCTTCCTTAATAAGAGAATCATTAGATAACTCTTCAGATGTAGAATATCCCCACAATTCTTTTCTCACTTTTTCATGTAAAAACTCCGCAAATGCTTCGGCAAAGCGATCGGCGAGTGCTTTTAACATGATTGCGTTGTAATCATCATGGTCTTTCTCAAAATCTGCTATTCTACTTTCTAAACCAAGCCCAGAAGTAACTGCAAAACCGCCAATAAAATCTTCAACTCCGCTTTCTTTTGGAGCAATAAAATCCGCCAGTGCTCTATTCGCTACTCCAGATGCTTTTTTACCTTGCTGACGCAACGAACGTTGAGTGAGAATAAGTTCACCTTCCTCATTGTATAACTCAATGTCGTCTCCAATAGAATTTGCAGCAAATAAACCCACGACTCCTTTGTTTGTTATCCATTTTTCGGCAACTATTTGTTTGAGCATTTCTTGTGCATCAGAGAATAAATTCGTCGCTTCTTGACCAACAATTTTATCTTCTAAAATAGCAGGGTATTTACCGTGTAATTCCCATGTTCTAAAGAACGGTGTCCAATCAATATAAGGGATTAATTCTTTTGTTGTGACTGACACTTCAGTAATTCCCAGTCGATTCGGTTTACTTATCTTTTGAGTCCGCCAATCTATTTGAAATTTATTTTTTCGTGCAGCCTCTATCGATAGCAATTCTTTTTTCTTTCTACTTTTTTGATGGTGCTCTCTAACTTTTGCGTATTCTGCTTGTAAATTCTTAACAAACTCAGTCTTTTTATCACCTAATAAGCTTTCCACCACGGTAACTGAGCGAGAAGCATCTAGCACATGTACTGTTTGGTTTAAATTAAAATGTTCGTCAATCTTAACCGCTGTATGCACCCGAGAAGTGGTTGCACCACCAATTAATAAGGGAATCTCTAATTGAGCACGTTCCATTTCTTTAGCAACGGTCACCATTTCATCAAGAGAAGGGGTGATTAATCCGCTTAAACCAATTACATCAACATCTAGCTTAATCGCCTTAGCAATAATTTCCTCAAAAGGAACCATTACTCCTAGATCGATTATCTCATAGTTATTACAACTCAAAACTACTCCAACAATGTTTTTACCGATATCATGCACATCGCCCTTCACAGTTGCCATCAATACTCTTCCAGAAAATTCTTGTTTACCACCCTTCTCAGCTTCGATAAAAGGCAATAAATAAGCAACCGCTTTTTTCATAACCCTAGCTGACTTTACAACTTGAGGCAAGAACATTTTACCGCTCCCAAACAAATCTCCAACGACATTCATACCGTCCATTAGAGGTCCTTCAATGACTTCAATAGGCCGTGCAAAAGATTGTCTGCACTCTTCGGTATCTTCTTCTATAAAATCTGTGATTCCTTTTACAAGCGCATAAGAGAGTCTTTCATTAATTCCCTTTTCTCTCCAAGAAAGGTCCACCACTCGTTGCTTCCCTTTCTCACCTTTCAAACTTTCCGCCATTTCCAATAAACGGTCAGTAGCATCTTCTCTCCTATTTAACAGAACATCTTCCACTCGCTCTAGTAAATTCTTTTCTACGTCATCATAAATTTCTAATAATGACGGATTTACGATTCCCATGTCCATTCCATGTTGGATAGCATGGTACAAAAAAGCTGAGTGCATAGCTTCTCGCACGACATTATTACCGCGAAAAGAAAACGAAACATTGGAAACACCTCCAGAAACATGTGCTCCTGGTAAATTTTCACGAATCCATTTTGTCGCATTGAAAAAATCTAAGGCATTGTTATTGTGTTCTTCCATTCCAGTCGCAACAGGAAAAATATTAGGGTCAAAAATGATGTCCTCACATGGAAAACCTACCTCATCTACCAAGACACAATAAGACCGTTCACAAATTTCTATTCGTCTTTCATAACTGTCTGCTTGTCCGTCTTCATCAAAAGCCATCACAATGACGGCTGCTCCATACCTTTTAATTTTATTGGCTTGATTTTTAAAATTCTCAACACCCTCTTTAAGCGATATAGAATTGACTACACCCTTCCCTTGAATACACTGCAATCCCGCTTCAATAATATCCCACTTAGAACTATCAATCATTACGGGCACTCTCGCAATATCTGGTTCCGCGGCGATAAGATTCAGAAAACGAACCATCGCTTCTTTGCCGTCAATCATGCCTTCATCCATGTTGATGTCGATGATTTGTGCTCCCCCTTCCACTTGTTCTCTAGCGACACTTAATGCCTCGTCGTATAATTCTTCTTTAATCAAGCGTAAGAATTTACGAGATCCTGTTACATTGGTTCTTTCGCCAATATTCACAAAGTTACTTTCTGGAGAAACAATCAATGGTTCTAACCCAGACAATTTAAGTAGATTCTTATTCTCCGACATTCTTTCCAAATTTTCTAGGTGAATACTTTTTTGCTAACTCTGCGATAGCTGAAATATGGTCAGGAGTTGTTCCACAGCATCCTCCGATAATATTAACCAAACCTTCATCTAGGTACTCTTTGATTTGCTCAGCCATCATTTTTGCCGTTTCATCATATTCTCCAAATTCGTTGGGAAGACCAGCGTTCGGGTGTGCACTGACTCCAAAAGAAGCATTTTTGTCCAACACTTGCAAATAGGGACGCATCATTGAAGCTCCTAGAGCGCAATTCAGTCCTACAGTAAGTAAATCCATGTGTGCTACAGAAATCAAGAACGCATCTGTTGTTTGTCCTGTCAATGTTCTGCCAGATTGGTCAGTAATTGTACCTGAAACCATAATTGGGAGCTTCGTTTTTCTTGCTTCAAACAATTCATCGATTGCAAACAGTGCCGCCTTTGCATTTAACGTATCAAAAACTGTTTCTACTAACAGTAAATCAACTCCACCATCCATTAGTGCACCAGCCTGTTGTTTGTACGCTATTTTCAACTCTTCAAAAGTGACTCCTCTATAACCAGGGTCATTTACATCTGGAGAAATAGAAGATGTTCTGTTGGTTGGTCCCATTGAACCTGCAACGAAACGAGGTTTATGTGGTTCATTCTTTGTGAATTCATCCGCCACTTCTCGTGCAATTTTGGCGCTCTGATAGTTAATATCATAGACAGCATGCTCTAAATTGTAATCAGCTTGTGCTATTGTTGTGCCCGAGAAAGTATTGGTTTCAGCAATATCTGCACCTGCGTCAAAATATTCGCGGTGAATTTCTTTAATAATCTCTGGTCGCGTCAATGAAAGAAGGTCATTATTTCCCTTTAGCGATTGCTGATGATCCTCAAACCAACCTTTGCGAAAATCTTCTTCCTCCAACTTATGCCGTTGAATCATTGTTCCCATTGCTCCATCAAGAACGAGAATTCTATCTTCCAATATGGATTTTAGTTCCTTCATTTAATAAAAATTTAGACCTTGAAGCGTGGGGAATTCGCTTTACAACTTATCTTGATTCTAAAAGTAGAATCGGAATTGGCACCTTTTTCTAAGACTGAATAGGTTGCCAAGGTTTCAAAGGGCCTGTCCCTCCACCTTTCTTCATAAGTCTAATGTTCGGTAAAAGTAAAGTGAATTATTCTGTATTCAAAGAAAGTTGAAACAAAATTCATAAAACTGTTGTATTTTCGTACTCCATGGAAAAATTTTTACTCGTTTTGCTCCTGGCTTCGTTTCAGATTCATTCTCAAACATTGACCGATTCTAACTTGCCTATTGTCGTCATCACGACTCCCTCTGGACAATCGATTCAAGATGACCCTAGAATTGTCTGCAATATGGGGGTCATTGATAACGGTTTCAATGTTAGAAATTATATCACCGACCCTTTTACGAATTATGACGGGAGAATAGACATTGAAATTAGAGGCTCAACTTCACAACAATATCCAAAAAAAGGCTACGGTTTTGAAACACAAGATTCACTTGGTGCAAATTTACAAGTTGCTATATTAGGTATGCCTCCTGAAAACGATTGGATTTTGAATGGGCCTTATCCAGATAAAACAATGATCAGAAATGCACTTACTTTTGATTTAGCGAGAAAAATGGGTCATTATGCTTCTGATTATCGTTTCTGTGAACTCGTTATTGACGGCGATTACCGTGGCGTTTACATCATGATGGAGCGCATCAAACAAGATTTGAATCGAGTAAACATTGCTGAACTCGACACCCCAAATCAATGGGGGGATACGCTGACAGGAGGTTATATAGTTAAGGTTGACAAATTAACAGGAGAAGTTGGTTATTCATGGATTTCAAATTATGACAACGAGGTTGTTTTTCAATTTCACGACCCGGAATTTGACGAATTGAATGCACTTCAAGCAAGTTATATGGAGAATGCCATCGTTGAATTTGAAGATGCCATTGACGGACCTGATTTTGCCGATCCTAATCTTGGATATCCGAAGTACATTGAAACAGAATCCTTCTATGACTTTTTTATTCTGCAAGAATTAGGAAGAACAGTTGATGGTTATCGTTCGAGTTCGTTCTTGCACAAGGACAAAGATGGTTTTGCATGGAATGCCAAGTTAGTTGCAGGACCGATGTGGGACTTTAACTTATCTTATGGTAATGCAGATTATTGCGATGCGGATTTGACAACAGGTTGGCAATACAACTTCAACAATGTGTGTGATTTCTCAACCTCCATTCCTTTTTGGTGGGGAAAATTGTTGCAATCTCCAACTTATGCAAACGGCTTAAAGTGCCGATGGCAGGAGCTTAGATCGGGGCCATTGAGTACGGCTAATATGCAAAACTTCATTGATTCTGTCGCGAACTATATACAAGAAGGTAGAATTCGTAACTTCCAAAGGTGGCCCATTATTGGTCAATATGTGAACTGGAATGGCTTCGTTGGACAGACTTATCAAGAAGATTTAGACTATCTTAAAACGTATGTTGCCGATCGCGCAAATTGGATAGATAATAATCTGTCAGGTACTTGTGACTTATCTTATTCTGAACAAAATTTCGATGCAGAATACCATAAGATTTGGCCAAATCCATCATCAAATAATTTGAATCTCGGCATTTCGCTTTTCCAACAAGGAGAAGTTGATTTTATCGTGTATGATATGACTGGAAGTGTTGTTTTTGAAAAAAACTTAGGGAAGTACAATGTGGGAACTCATGCTTTTAATTTAGGTAATCTGAATGTGCAATTTGGCAGTTATCTGTATTGGGTAAAGGTAAATGGAGAATTGTTGTATAGAGGTAAGTTAGTGCGGTTGTAGTTCTCGGAAGGGTTTTAATGCATGGATAATTCACTTCAATAAAACTCCTGAATGGAGGGGATTTGGAATACGTGGAATATGCAAGCGCAGGATTACAAATCCAGCGCGACGGGGTTTCAACACTCTCATCGTTTTTTAAGACCATGAAAGGGAGAAAAGATTACTTAAACTTTAATTGTGGTGCTTTAATGTTGGAACGCGCTGGCTCTAACGTTTGGCTTTTCAGAAGAGCCTTCTTCATGTTGTGGAATGGTTGGGATGTGTAATGCATATAAACAATCCTTAACGGGATGATTCGTCAAATTCAGATACATAAATATAATCTTTGTCCAATTCTTTTAGTTTATTAAAATATTCTCGGCATTCGTCTGTAATTACGGCTTCACACTGTAGCTTTACGAGGTAATACAATGTCACCAAATTTGGTCCATATTTGGATAAATTATTTTCACATATTTCTTTAATTTTTCCTACATCAACATCACTCTCAATCAATGATTTATACAGCTTGTCATAAACCCATTCCTCTCTATATCCATTTCTTAAAGCTAAATTGAAGTTGTAAATTGCTTTAGCTAACTGTTGATTTTCTCTATACGAATGGCCAATATTAAAATACAAATTTCCGTTTTTTGATTGCAGTTCGATTGCTTTATTGTAATTACTAATCGCGTTATCAAATTTTTTCATTAAGAAATAGGAAAGCCCAATTCGTGAATATAAAAAAGAAGAATCAGAGTAAGCATATAGCAAGGCATTCTTGAAATATTTTATTTCTTTAACATGTAGACTTCTATTATTATAAATTTCTGCTATATAATATGATAACTCTCCTCTGTAATTTAAGGCTAAACTGTCATTCAACATTCCCGACAGCCCTGACAGTATGGCATCAGAGTAGATTGGAGGTTGTTTCATAGCCGATTCATAGTAACCTCGTCTAAGTTCATCCATTGAGCTCTGAGCAAAAATGACAGTCTGAATAAATATACAGAATGATATTAAAAACCACTTTTTCATACTTATTTTAAATTTTTTCATATTCACAAGACCGTATTATAATGGGAAGTTTTTGCAGGTGTAGGTTTTTAGTTTCAATATTCTAATTCTTTAAAACCTCCTTCACCCCCATTTTAAACCTTTCATGTAATTTTCGCAACACTTCCACAGTTATTCATTATCTTGTCGCAAATTAAAAATTCACCAATGAAAAAATTATTATTGTCTGCTGTTTTGTTCATCGGAGTCTCATCCGTACAAGCACAGTCTAGTTCAATTGAATTTGAACAATACAAACTCAAAAATGGTATGAATGTCATTTTGCATGAGGATCACTCTACACCTATTGTTGCGATAACTGTATTGTACCATGTAGGTTCTAAAAATGAAGTGAAAGATAGAACGGGTTTCGCTCACTTTTTTGAGCACCTTATGTTTGAAGGTTCAGAGAACATTGGACGCGGAGAATACATGAAAACCGTTTCTTCAAATGGAGGTCTTCTTAATGCTAACACATCATTTGATAGAACATTTTACTACGAAATTCTTCCTTCTAACCAAGCTGAATTAGGTTTATGGATGGAATCGGAGCGCTTACTTCATTTGAGAGTGGATTCTATCGGTGTTGCAACACAAAGAGAGGTAGTAAAAGAAGAATTTAGACAAACTGATAACCAACCTTATGGCTCTTTTATTAGTGAGATGTTCAGAAGAGCATTTGAAAAACATTCTTACAACTGGGTGCCGATTGGTTCTTTAGAGCATATCAACAACGCAACCATTGAGGAATTTACAGAGTTCTACAAAACGTATTACGTTCCCAACAATGCCACTCTTTCTATTGCTGGTGATTTTAATAAGAAAGAAGTAAAAGCATGGATTGAAAAGTATTTCGGAAGTATTCCTAAAGGAACAAAACCGATGCACAGACCAACAGTGGTGGAGCCCATAAAGCACAAAGAAATTAGAGATACAGTCTATGACAATATCCAACTTCCTGCTGTCATGATGGGATACCATACACCTGCACAAGGTACGCATGATGCGTATGCTGTTGAGATGATGGCACAAGTTTTATCTCAAGGTAAAAGTTCTCGTTTGCAAAAAAGAATTGTTGATGAACAACAAAAAGCATTATTTGTTGGTGCTTTTCCTTTTCCTACGGAAGATCCAGGGTTGTCCTTGATGTTTGGAATACCAAATATGGAAGTAGATTTGGAAGATTTAGAAACTGCAATGGACAAAGAAGTGGAAGAATTACAGAATGAGTTGATTTCTGAAAAAGAATTTCAAAAATTGCAAAATCAAATTGAGAATGACATGATTTCCAGAAACTCTACCGTGGAGGGAATCGCAGAAAGTCTCGCTGATTATTCTGTTTATTACGGAGATGCCAATTTAATCAACAACGAAATTGATCGATACATGAAAGTTACTCGTGAAGACATTCAGCGAGTTGCCAAGAAATATTTCAGAAAAGACAATAGAGTTGTACTTTATTACCTTCCAAAACCTGAAAAAGAAGACGGAGAATAAGGGATTATAAACTGGCTTCTCGACTTCGCTCGATTCGCAGTCAACGAACAAATATAATTAGTAAAAAACAATATTTTGATAAATTCAATACAAGCATGAAAAAATTAATAGCAATAGTATGTGTACTTGCACTTTCCTCGGGAATGTATGCACAGAAACTAGATAGAAGCATAAAACCTGCAGCTGGTCCGGCACCAGAAATTAAATTAGGAAACATCGAATCCTTTACCCTAGACAATGGATTGAAGGTCTTTGTAGTGGAAAATCATAAGCTTCCTAAAGTTGCTTACTCACTTACTTTAGATGTTGATCCTATTATTGAAGGGAACATGGCAGGTTATATTAGTGCAACAGGTGACTTAATTGGTCGAGGTACGAGTAATATGAGCAAGGATGAAATCAATCAAGAAATCGATTTTATCGGAGCCACTTTAAGCACATTTTCAACGGGTGTTTATGGAGCTTCTTTGAAAAAGCATCAGGATAAATTGCTTGCAATTATGTCTGATGTTTTGATGAATGCTGATTTTCAGCAGAAAGAACTAGACAAAATCAAAAAGCAAACAATTTCTGGATTAGAAAGTGAAAAATCAAATCCTGATGCAATCGCAGGAAATGTAAAATCTGTTTTGTTGTATGGGAAGAATCATCCTTATGGAGAATTAACAACAGCAGAGACTGTTGAAAATATCACCTTGGAGAAGTGTAAAGAATATTACACAACTTATTTTCGACCAAATGTTGCTTACATGGCCGTTGTTGGTGATATCACTTTGGAAGAAGTAAAGAAAAATGTTGAAAAATATTTCAGTAATTGGAAAAAAGGGAATGTTCCTTCGCATGTATATGATGCACCAGCAGAAAGAACAAAAACAACGGTTGCGTTTGTTCATAAAGAAGGTGCTACACAATCATTGATCAATATCACAAACCCTATTGATTTAACCAACAATAACCCGGATGTTATCAAAATGAAAATTCTGAATTCAATTCTTGGAGGTAGTTCTACTGCGCGATTATTTATGAATCTTAGAGAGGGACACGGTTATACGTATGGAGCTTACTCAAGAGTTCGAGCAGATGAGTTGATTGGTAACTTTAATGCATCGGCAAAAGTGAGAAATGAAGTAACTGATAGCTCTCTTGTTGAGTTTTTTGTTGAGTTAAACAGAATCATTAATGAAGATGTATCCGAAGAAGATTTGCAGAATGTAAAAAACTACATGACGGGGACGTTTGCTTATTCACTTCAGAATCCTCAAACAATCGCACGTTTTGCCATTAATACTCAGAAATATGATTTGCCTGCTGATTATTACGCAACTTATTTAAAGCAAATTGAGGCGGTTACTATCAAGGACATTAGAACTGTGGCTGAAAAGTATATCCATCCAGAAAAAGCTTTGATTTTAATTGTTGGAGATAAGGAAGTCGCTGCTAAAACGGCATCTTTCTCTGCAGAAAACAAAGTTCGCTATTATGACAATCAAGGTGAACCAGCAAAAGATAAAATTAAAGCTGCTGCAGAAGGCGTAACAGCAGAATCTGTTCTTGAAAAATTTGTAACTGCCACTTATTTAATGGCTCCCGGTAAAAAATTGAATAAGAAATTGGGCAAAATTAAAGATATGACCACTAAACTTGATGCATCTATTCAAGGGCAAAGTTTAAGTATGGTTCGTTATCAAAAATCTCCTAATTCATTTGCGTCCGTTATGTCAATGGGAGCAATGACTATTCAGAAAGAGACATTTAATGGAACTGTAGGCAAGAAAAGTGGAATGCAAGGAGAAAGTGATATCACTGGAACCGATTTGGAAGAATTGAAAGCTAGTTCTACATTATTTGCTGATACTAAGTTAAAAGAGTTAGGATATACTTTCGAATTGAAAGGTGTTGAGCCTATAGAAGGAAAAGATGCACACAAAATTCTAGTAACGAAACCTGGTGGAGCAAAAGAAACAGAATGGTATGATGTTGATTCAGGATTGAAAGTAAAAACTCTTTCAATTGAATCACAAGGAGAAGAATCTTTCTCAGTAGTCACACTTATTTCTGATTACAAAGAGGTGAATGGAATCCTTTTTCCTCATAGCATTAAGATTAGTTTTGGCCCACAATCGTTGGACATGAAAGTGACGTCTATCGAAATGAATCAAAAATTGAGTGACGATTTATTCGAGTAGAATTTTAAGTATTACGAAAAAAAACCAGTGAACGTCTCACTGGTTTTTTTTGCTTTCTATTCTACTATTTCAGTAAAGAAACATGTCCAACAAATATTTTTGAATCAGAAGAATCTTTCAGTCCTGCAATAATTTTCCACGTGTAAACACCGTCTTGCGTTTGGTCTTTCTGATTGGCAAATTTTCCATCCCAACCAACTTCCATATTGTGAGATTCAAAGATCAACTCTCCCCATCTATTAAAAATGTATAAAGTATAGTCATACGGGTCAAATCCATCCATTTCTGGTTTAAAAACTTCATTCACTCCATTGTAGTCTGGGGTAAAAGCGTTGGGTACATAAATAGTATAGTCCTGAAATACGTGTATATACTTAATTTTTTCACCTATACAACCAAAAGGAGAATATGCAGTTAAAGTGATTGTATAAGACCCACTATTATCAGTAGGGAAAGTATGTGTAGGTTCAAAATCAAAACTGTTTGGAGAATAATCACCAAACTCCCACATGTATGTATTCGCTCCAGTTGATAAATTATCAAAACCTGTTGTAGGATCTAATGTAGTCAATGACAACTGCAGTATATTGAAATCTGCAACTGGCAAAGCATGAACAATAACTTGAACTGTTGCATTGGCCGAACAACCATACACATTGTAACCTGTAACAGTGTAGCTTGAAGATGCTGTTGGATAAAATCCAACATTGTCAATCACACCGCCAGTCCATGTGTAATTTAGTGCACCTTGACCGCTTAAGATTACTTCTTCACCTTCACAGATTTCTGCTCCGACTGCCGAAATAACAGGGTTATTGTGAACAATAACAACTACTGTGTCAGTCGAAGTACAACCTGTGGATAAAGAATCGGTTACAACATAAGTAATAGAACCAACATTCTGAATAAAGGGTACATTATTGATTACACTGTTGTTCCAATAAAGATTTGAAGTTCCTGTAGCACTAAGCGTAACCATATTCCCATCACAGCCTTGTTGATCCACACCTGCATTAACTACTGGATTTGGATTGACATGAACAATAACCGTATCAGAATTTGAACAAGAATTGGCATCTGTTCCGGTTACAATGTATTGCAGTTGACCAACATTTTGTACAAAAGGAACTGCATTTGTTATTCCACCTGTCCAATTATAGGATGTTGCTCCAGAACCTGACAAGGTTACCATTGTTCCTTCACAAACAGTTACATCTGGACCTCCAGCAACCGTTGGTAAAGCATAAATTGTGATATCAACGTCATCTGTATTTAAACAGCCTTTCGCATCAGCTCCCGTTACCGTATAAGTTGTTGTCCCAACTGGGGGATAAAAAGCCACATTATTAATCACACCATTTGTCCATATATAACTAGATGCCCCATAACCCGAAAGAATAACACTATTTAAGTCACACAATTGGTTATCCGCACCTGCAGAGACATTCGGTAAGGGATTTACTGTTACGTCAACATTATCTGAATTTGTACAACCATTCGCATCTGTACCAATTACCGTATAGGTTGTAGTTCCCAGAGAAGGATAAAAGGCAACTGCATTGGTTACTCCATTGTCCCAGACATAACTGACGGCTCCATTACCAACGAGTGTTACCGTAGCACCATCACACACTTCTTGGTTTATCCCAGCAACGACACTAGGTAAATCATAAACAGTAATATTTATTTGGTCTGTATTGGAACATGAATTAGCATCTATTCCCGTAACTGTATAGGTAACGGCTCCAACAGCGGGAGTGAATGCTACATTATCTATAACACCGTTATCCCATGTGTAAGAAATTCCTCCAGAACCAAAAAGAGTTACTGATTGCCCTAAACAAACACTCGTACTATTTGCATTTGCTTGAATTATAGGGTTAGCATTTACCGTTACATCAACATTGTCCGTATTCTGACACCCATTTACATCTGTCCCTGTGACCGTATAGGTTGAGATTCCAATGGATGGGTAGAAAGCAACAGCATTGCTGACACCATTATTCCATGTATATGTCAAAGCACCAGAACCAAACAAAGTTACATTTGATCCATCACAAACAGTAACATCTGGACCTGCAGCAACAACTGGCAAGGCATTCACTGTAATATCGATGTTGTCAGTGTTTTGACAGCCATTTGCATCAGTTCCTGTAACGATGTAATTAGTTACTCCAACTGGTGGTGTAAATCCAATTCCGTCTATGACACCATTGTTCCAAGCGTAGGTTGTGCCTCCTGATCCCGTCAACGTGATTCCAAAACCTTCACAAACAACTGTGCTGGTTGCGTTTGCTAGAATTATGGGTGATGCATTCACAGTAACAACTAAACTATCTGTATTTGAACAGCCGTTGGCATTTGTTCCCACAACTGTATAACTAGTTGCACTAACAGTCGGAAGAAAAGGAACGTTGTTCGTTATTCCGTTATTCCAGCTATAAGTGCTCGCACCACTTCCTGAAAGGGTAACCATTGTTCCTTCACAAACGGTAACATCTGGTCCTGCCACGACAATAGGCGAAGCAAGAACTTGTACATTGATAGTCATTGAATCTGTACAACCATCTGCTGTCTCTACATAAAGCTGTGTAACATAGTTGCCTGGAGTTGTATATAAGTGGGCAGGAGAAAGGTAAGTACCTGTTGTATTTAAAACACCGGTAATAGCTCCTGAAGAAATAGGGGAAATCACTCCATCACCGAAATCCCATCGATAACGTGTGATTATACCAGGCGCAAGAATTGTAGATAAGTCATTAAAATATACAGAATCATTCTGACAAACAACGAATGTACTTGTGTTATAATTAGCGATTGGGCTTGGGTATTCAGTAATAGTTGTATTTAAAGTTATTGAACAACCTCCTCCAGCGAAAGGAGTCAGTACTACAGAATAGTTTCCACCTGTATAAACAGTTGTACTCTGTGTTGTGGCACCATTACTCCAAAGATAGGAAGCAGCACCTGAAGGAGCTGTTAATATGGAAGAATCTCCTTGGCAGATTATGTCAGTAGATGTTATTATTTGGCTATTTCCACAAGTTGCATCTATATATGCATAACCGAAGTGACCAGTTAAAGAACAATCGCCTGAAGTAAATTCGACAGTCACATTCTGCCCAATATAAGCACTCAAATTTGCAAAAACCGTTGTCCAGTCTTTGTATAAAACAATTGAACCTCCCCAGTTGGTTGTTTGGTAATCGGGGGCATTTGCCGCATCTGCTATCACTGTATATTCCCCACAAGGAACACTAACTCCTAATGAGTCAAAAACACGAACGGTGAAATATGGTAATTGATTCAAGGTATGCCATGCAGGTGATTGAAAAATAACCGCATAACTATAGGTGTACATATAATTAGTTGCATCCACCATAAAAGTTTGTTTCATTCTAGCTGCTCGAGCCCCTACTCCCGTTCCATTACCCAGTCGAGCGGAAAAAGCCCCGTTTAGTGGGTTAACACGTGAGATTCCTGTAACAGGATCTAAACCACCACCAAAAATCGTATGATAAGGACCTGGTCCAACTGGAAATTCTCCGACAAAAGAGAACGGCACAGAACCATCAACATCTCCACGAGTTAGTGTCCATCCAGATAAATCTCCTTGCTCAAAGTCCATATTTACACATGGACCATTAATTGCTTTGGGAGGGAATGAAGAATTTGGTCCGGCTGGTATTTGACTAACTGAGTCGAGAGAAACAATCGTTCTTACCAAAAGAGCATCATATTCATTCTGAAATTGTTGATCAGAAATATCTTCATGATTATTTATTCTACTTTCTATCGAAGAATGAAAAGATTGATACTCTGCATCTATAAAATTAATTACTTGCTGATTTAAGTAATCATTTTCCTCCAAATTTAGGTCAATTTCGAATTGAGCTATTGATTTTGTTTCAAAGAAGTTCTCTGTTCCTTCATGCGTATGTTGAGAGAATATACCGAATGTGAAAAAACAAAAAAATACGACTAATGTAGTAGAAGTTTTCATAATTGAGAATTTTGGAATTCACTTACTAAACGTTTTAGTGGGGGTTTGGTTGCTAATTGATAATTGACCAATTATAATGCGTGCATAGTATTGTTGAGCGAAGAAAATGTTCCGTTTAGCACTTAATTTTAGCTATTTAGGAGTCATTTCACCTTGTATATTACATGTTTAATAATCAGAACCATTGAACGATTATAGGTTATCATTTATCATTTCAACTCTATGAATGAATATTTACGAGGTAAATAATGGTTAAAAGGACTAAAAAACGATCCCTTTACTACTTTTTTATGCCAAAATGAATCAAAAAGAGTAAAAATGAGCCTGAAATGGTTCTTTTTAGTAATTTCAATAATTGACTACGATGTATTTCAAAAAGAGTTTAATTGCAAAGAAAATTCATAGTTTTGCAGAAAAGTAAAAAATGAGTGAACAACGCACAGAATTAGAGAATTTAGGAGAGTTTGGTTTAATTGATCATTTGACGAAAAAATTCAAACCTTCACAAGCCTCAACAATCACTGGCATCGGTGATGATGCTGCCGTTCTTTCATTTTCAGATGAAGAAGTTCAACTCATATCGACCGATATGTTGATAGAGGGTGTTCATTTTAACTTAATGTACACGCCATTGAAACACTTAGGCTATAAAGCGGTCGCTGTAAATGTATCTGATATTTGCGCTATGAACGGAATTGCTGAACAAATTACTGTTTCTATTGCAGTCTCCAATCGTTTTCCTGTTGAGGCTTTAGAAGAGCTCTATGACGGAATTAACGTGGCGTGTAAATTCTATAATATTGATCTCATTGGTGGGGATACTTCATCTTCGCTATCTGGTTTAACGATAAGTATTTCTGTTATCGGAAAAGCAAAAAAAAATGCTGTAACCTATCGTTCCGGAGCAAAAGAGCATGATTTATTAGTGGTGACAGGTGATTTAGGGGCCGCCTATGTTGGCTTACAAGTTTTAGAACGTGAGAAAGAAGTCTATAACGCAAACCCGAACATTCAGCCTGATCTCGACGGTCATGACTATATTATTGAACGTCAATTAAAACCTGAAGCACGAATCGACGTCGTCAAATTTTTGAAAGAATTGGAAGTACAGCCTACATCTATGATTGATATTTCTGATGGATTAGCCTCAGAAGTATTACATATTTGTAAATCAAGCAAAGTTGGTTGTCATATTTACGACGAAAAATTACCTATTGACGGTCAAACATCTATGACCGCAATTGAATTTAATCTTGATCCAAATACATGTGCACTCAATGGTGGAGAGGACTATGAGCTTTTATTTACTATTGCACAATCCGATTATGATAAAATTAAAGGAAATCCTCACATGACAGTCATTGGACATATTACTGATGAAAAAAGTGGTCGTTATTATGTGGATAAGAATGGCTCTGCTATCGAGCTAACAGCTCAAGGTTGGGGTCATTTTAAAGATTAAGAAGCCTTACGAATAGTTTCGTAATACTTCTCTTTTACTATGCTGTGAAAAGGTCTATTTTTCAGTTTTGATTCTGCCCATGATTTGAAGTCAAAATATTCTAGTGCGATGCTCTCATACGAGTCGTCAGACAACGCAGCTAGTTCACCATTCAATTGCTCCCAAATATTTTCGATTTCAAATCTATCGTCGCACTTAATTATGTTTTGAATAAACTGCAAGAATGTTGTTTCAAAACCATGCATTTTGTTCCTTGTTTTAAAGAATCGGGTCGTACTCTTCAGAGAATAAGGCAATAAATCTTCATTTTTCAATTCAATATGTACGAGCAAGTCTAATAATTGTGCATAACCAACGATATCTTCTGTTTTGTCTAGTCTAGAGTCATTCAGAATGGTATTAATCCAAATTAACGCTTTGCTAAAATCATTCATTCCCATGTGAATAACGGCCATTTTAAAGGCTAAAAATGCTTTGCGAATAGGTACTATTTTGTCATCAAACTGGACTAGTTTAGTTTCTACGATTTTGGAAACTTCCAATGCTTTCTCAAAATCCCCTTTCCTTAAGTATAAGTCAAGCTCTATACTAGAAACACTAGAAAAGAGCTTAATAGCAGAATCTTCATTTCCATCCATGCGAACAGCGAAACGTTTTAATTGTTCCAAATACCCCAAAGAATCTTTGTTTAAGCCGAGTTTGTCGGCAACATAAATGGCATTGGAATAAACAGAAATTTGTTTGTTCAATGAAACAGCATTTGAAGTGTCAGTAACAAACAACTCAATATTGCTCTTTAAGTTTTGCAGGGTGCCTTTCAAATCACCTATAGCGTAATAGTAAGCACTTCTGATATGAAGTAACAAATACTTTATTTCGAGGGAATTGCTACAATCTAGGTCTAAGTTTATGGCGTCAAAGCAAATTTCTTCAAACAATTTCGATTCTTCCTTGGATCGTGCTATTCCTTTCTGAGACAGTCGAACAAAAAGCTTTCCTTTGATTGTCCATAACTGATTTTTAAGGTGCAAATCGTTTTGAAGTTGAATACCGTTTATGCAAATTTCATCAATAACATCATCTGACATACTCAAATAGCCTCGAGTTTCTAATAATTTTCTATTTCTATCCGCAACAAGAAGCAAAATCTCCGTTTTTTCATGCTTTATTGCTAATTTCTCAGCACTTCTAAGAATTCTTTTACTTTGGTCATATAGTGATTTATCGTATAAAATATCTGCCGAATGGAGTAGTTTAAATAACTGAGCATCAATCGAATTAGAACTATGAAACGAATCCAATGAAGAAAGAATATGGTCGTAAAGACGTTTTTTCGTTATTGAAAAACGATTGAGAAACGCTTCTTCCTTAAAAAGTTGAAATAATTTCTCCTCATCATACTTTTTCTGCTTAGAGACTGCATCAAAGAGGCGCATGTAATTATTTTCACCACCGATAGAATGTCGAGTAGAAATCACTTTAAAGTAACGTTTCTCCGATTTATTCATCGACTGAATCAATTCAAATAATGCTTCGTTTACCTTGTTAGACATGTATAAGTGCTAAAATTCATAAGTTCAATGAAACCAATATACGAAGAGAATTAACACCTTTAATAATAATAACCTGAAGTGTATATTTTATTTATTTAACGGGCATAAAAAAAGCTCATTGTTACGAGCTTTATATATATGATGTTTTAAATTCTAATTTTGTGATTTCCCATCAGGGTCATTGTTTGGATCTGTAATGTCTCTATCACGAGAATGATCATCACTAGAAGGTTCAATTGAACCTTCTAAATCATCTACATTCTCACCAAAGTCTAGAAGAGATTTCTCAGTTCCCCAAATTGGAGCTTCCTGAGAAGAGCTGTTCACAGGTACAATTTCTTCTTTAGTACATGACACGAATGCCAGTCCTAAGATAATTGCAGATATGTAGATTAATTTGTTCATTATAAAACTCTTGTATTAACAAATATATGAATTAAGTACTAATCTACCAAATTATCACATGGTATTTTGATTAAAACCCGCGTTCCATTGATTAAACGGTTATTATCAACCATTTCCTCTGGACCAACCAATGAAATATCATTATCAGAAATTTTATGTATTAATTCTATTCTCTTAGATGTAATCTCCATTCCCTGAGATTTATGATCTCCTTCCATACGTGTCTTTTGCGAAAGACTTTTATTGATCCCTATTCCATTATCTTCTATTAGAATTTCGATGTAATCATCTATTATTTCTATGTTGATTCTTATATGTCCTTTCTTGTTTTCATTGGGTAAAATACCATGAATGATACTGTTTTCAATAAAAGGTTGCATAATCATTGCAGGTATAAACTCTGACTCAGTATCTACATTTTTTACGTTAATTTCATAGTCAAAACGATCTTTAAATCGCATTGACTCCAAGGAAAGATAGAGTTGAATCCTCTCTAATTCGTCCTCTAGTGAGATCACATTTTCTGAACTGGTAGCGGAATCAAGATTTTTCCGAATAAGCTTGGCAAAGCTCGTTAAATATTTGTTTGCTGAAAATCGGTCTTGTGTATTGATAAAATATTGAATAGAGTTAAGCGAATTAAAAATGAAGTGACGATTCATACTCGCATTCATTGATTGCTGCTCAAGTGTCAATAGCCGAGATTTATACCTTAATTTATCCTTTTCGTTTGATTCTGCGACTCTTTTTAATCTGAAAAGTAAAAAAGCGTATGTCAATCCAGCAGCAACCAAAATAACCAAGAGGAAAAACCACCACGTATTATAAAAAGCAGCGTTGATGGTAAATGGAAAGGTTATTTCATTTGACATTCTGCCTTCGATATCGACTGAGCGAAGATGTAATGTGTAATCTCCAGCTGGCAAGCTTGAAAATGAAATAGTGGAGTTTCTTGAAATACTTGACCATGAATCTCGCAGGCCTTCCATCCAAAATTGGAAGGAAATTCCTTTATGATAAACTAGAGAAATCCCATCCATTTCGAAGGTTAAATTATTTTTTGAGTACGGTAATTTTAATTCTTCTGGTAAACCTATTTCATTGATGCCACTTGAATATGTTTCATAATTAAACGTTTCATAATTAAGAAGAATAGAAATTAAACTGATTTTAGGTTTTGGTTTTTTCTTGACAAAATCGGAAATATGATAACATACAAGGCCAGATGCTGTTCCAAACCAAAACGAATTGTTGTTATCAAAAAAACCAGAATTCAGATTGGTTTCAAGATCCAAAACTCCATCACTTATTCCATATCGTGTAATGTCAACCTCTTCTAAACTTAGATTCGATAGGATAAATAGTCCATTATTTGTCCCAACAAATAGCTTCCCGTTTTTATAATTCATAAAATCGATAAAGTTGGAAGCAGGATCGCTTAACAGTTTCACTTGTTTGATCATACCTTTTTTTAATTGAAATAGACCTTCTTCAGTACCATACCATAAAGTTCCGTTTTCATCTTTCTCTAAATTATAAACTACCTGGTCAATGTCTAGAACGCGTTGAAAACGATCTTTTATAAGTATCATTAGACCTAAATTAGTCACACAGTATAACTGATTGTCAACTAGTTCAAAATCTCTTACTGTTCCTATTTCTTCTCCTTTTTTTCCAATGCGCTTAAATTCTCCGTTTTTATATTCCGCTACACCTCTATTTCCTCCTATATACATTCTCGTGTCCGAGATTTTATACAATGCTGTAATTTTGCTTCCAGGAATTTCTGGATTTTCTCCCATAAAATGTTCAACAACTTTGCCAGATTTATGTATTTCTATTAGCGAACGCTCGGTGCCAAACCAATTTCGGCCATCTACGTTATACAGGGAGGTCCAAATAGTGGACTCTGAAGTTTCTATTGTTTCTATTCTACCAGAAGATGACTTTTTAACAATTCCTTTATCCATTGTCCCAAAATAAAAGTCACCTTGTTTATCTTGAAAACCGGTCAAAAATAAATCCGAAGGAAAGCCTGTAGATTGATCAAAATACCTAAAATCAATTCCCGGATAACGAAAAAGACCTTTACCCTGTGAACCTATCCAAAAATTACCTTCACTGTCATGAAAAAAAGTGCTAATCATATTAAAGGGAAGCCCATTTGCTTCATCAATAAAAGACAAGCTATCTGATTGATGAATTTGAGCAATGCCATTTAAGGTATTTAACCAAATTATTTCATCATTATCGATATAGCAACCATAAATACTGTGAATTAGACTTGACGAAGCAATATGTCTCGTTTTTCCCGATTTAAGATTCTTAATAAATACACCTTCTCTATAGGTAGTAAAAACCATTCTGTCATTTTTAAAACAGACTCCCGAAAAACTATTATTACCAAATTCACTTAGGCGATTAAAGTCTTGTCCATTACTTGAAACTAACATCCCACCTCGTGTTGCGAGATACAATTGATTTTTATAAATTACTGCATCCCGTATTCGCTCAAAATCCGAATTGTCTAGTTGCACTTTTAAAAGCTTATCTTTCTTTTTTATAAATAAACCTCCACCATTTGAGCAAACAAACAATTGATTTTTAAATCGAATAATTTTAGAAACCTCTCTAGATTTATCATTCCCATCACCAGAAAATTCGATAATTTTAACACTGTCATTTTTAAGAATGGAAATACCGCCGTCATGGCCTATCCAGAGAGTGTCATCAATTATAGATAAAGCCTTTATTCTATTGTTTAAAAGCCCTTCATTTGATGAAAATGTAGTAAAGCTACTGCCGTTAAATTTTGCTAACCCACCTAATGTTCCTATCCATAAGTAACCCTTGTCATCCTGTCCAATTGCGGTAACTTGTGATTGAGGAAGACCTTCCTCTGTACTATATGTGACAAAGGAATATTTTTGAGTAAATGCAAATAAACTGACAAAAAGAAAGTAGCTAATTAATAGCGTTCTAATCATTTTACACCTTTTAGCATTTTCACAAACTCTGAAACCCTGTTTCTAGCGATTGGAATTTTTAAATCACCCTCCAAAATAGCGAAATGACCGTCTTCATTTATATATTCTTTTAATATGTCTAAGTTGATAATATGTGATTTATGAACTCGACAAAATTTATTAGGATTTAAGATGTTCTCATATATTTTTAAGGTTCGCGTATCTAAATACCTCGATCCATCTTTGAAATAAATTGTTGTGCAATTACCACTTGCCTCTAGATGCGTAATAGTGTCATCTTCTACTATTTTTAATCCCTTAGTATGACTAATGGCAATTCTTGAACTTTGTTTATTGTTCAACAAATTAGAAGAGAGATCTTTCAAAGACTCAAAATAAGTAGTGTAATTTTCTGGTTCAGAATTGTAATACTCTTTTGTTTCAACTAATCGTTTAACAGAAAGCTGTAACTCTTCAACATCGATTGGCTTCAATATATAATACACAGCACTTGCATTGAACGCTCGAATGGCATAATCCTTAAATGCTGTAACGAACACTACAAAAAAGTCTTTTTTCTCGATTTCATCTAAAAGTTCAAATCCCTCTGCTCCAGACGGCATTCTTATGTCCAAAAATACAACATCTGGACTTTCCGATTCAATGATTTCCTTTGCTTGATTTTTACTGGATGCTTCACCAATGACCTCAATTTCGGGGCAATGATCCTGCAACATCATAGATAAATTTTTTCTTGCAAATTCTTCATCATCTACTACTAGTGCTCTTAATTTCATATTGTGATGTGTTTTCTTAATCGTTAATCAATATACAACTTAAATTAACAACCCAACTTCCATGACATTCTTTTTTTGCCCAAAAACAACAATTCACTTACAAAAAAGAACAGTTAACTAAATCTTAGTTACTGTTTAGGTTTTTTTTAAAATAAATTCGCAAATGCTTTGTAACTTGGTTCTAGATATTAACGTTAAAACTGCGCTTTATGAAAACACGTTTACATTCTACCGTTCAGCATGTCTGGATATTTATCGATAACGGGAATTAATAGTTCCCGTTTTTTTATGCCTATTTTAGGACCTCTGGCATCTTTCTCTTAAACTCATTCAATCGAGGAATAGAAACCGCTTGGATATATCCTTGATTTGGATGTTTTTTCTCATAATCTTGATGGTATTGTTCAGCTTTATAGAATACTTCAAAAGATTTTACCTCTGTGGTTATTTTTGAAAAAACTTTCGCTTCTTTTAATGCTTTTATTTTGTCATTGATAATGGATTTTTCTTCGTCCGTATTGTAAAAAGCAATCGAGCGATACTGCGGTCCACTATCTGGACCTTGACGATTCAATGTTGAGGGGTCATGAGAATTAAAAAATACATCTACCAATGTTGAAAAACTTACCTTCTCAGGATCGTAAATCACCTTTACTGATTCAGCATGCTTTAGTGTACCCGTACAAATTTGCTTATAAGTTGGATTTTTTACAATACCTCCTGAATAACCTGATTCTACTTCAACAACACCTCTTACTGATTCATAAATCGCTTCTACGCACCAAAAACAGCCCGAGGCAAAATAGGCAACCTCAACATTCGTTTTTCGATTTTCATCAAATTGATTTTTATAGTCTGTTTGTGGAAGATTTATTTTGTCGTTTTTGCTCGAATTGATCTCAGAAGCACAAGATTGCAGAGTAAGAAGAGAAAGAAATAGAACTATTACATTTTTCATATTTAGTGTATTTAACTATAGTATAGAACGAGAAGAACACTTATTTCTTACTACAGGGTTGTTAAGGAATCACAATTCTTCTTTCAAATCTGTCGTTTTTCGAATGGCTTGGTAGCGCTTCCTAGCTTCAACCGAATAAAGACTCCCTTTATGGTCAAATAAAATTTTTCTGTAAAATTCAGAAGCTTTATCATTATCCAACAGATTATTCTGATAAATGTCTCCCAATTGAAATAGCGCGTCATCTGCAAGAATATCTTCACCCCAATATTTAACGATTTCCTCAAGGTTTGTTATTGCATCAAGCCACTTACCTTGTAACTGCATTGCATGTGCTTTTTTTAGAAGAATTTCATCCCCTAAACTATGTGCTGGGAATTCATTGAGAATACTGTCAAATAAAACATACGCTTCTTTGTAACGATGTTGTTCAATGAGTAAATCTGCACTTGCAAACCAGTTCATTACTGTATAGTTACTGTCTAGTCCAAAGTTGTCTGTTATTAGCAATGATAACTGAATAGCATCATTCGCGATTAGCTTTGTCGTTGATCGCTTAAGAATGTTCAATTGAGATTGTGCAAAATCAAATTCTCCATCGTAATAGAAAATACGGGCATTTTTAAATTTCGCTTCATGACCTATTGGCTCAAACTTGAATCCTTTGTCAACTTGCATGTAAAATAAAGAAGCTTCCCAAATATCCCCATGCAACACATGAATATCGGCTAATTTCATCTTAATTTCTGCTTTTTCGATGTCCGAAAGCCTTGGAATTAATAAAGCCCTGTTCAATAATTTAATAGCATCCTTTCCTTTGTTCGCATAGAATGCTTGTATGTGTGCCAATTCAATAATCACTGGCAACGACATTCTATTAGAACCATATCGATCAATAACAACTTGATAATCAGCTATTACAACATTTAATTCTTCTTCCGTAAAATCTCTTCGTGTTGTAACCTCTAAAAAACTCACATTGAGTAAAGAATTTTGCGCCCTCATAAAGTAAAGGCTTTCTTCTCCCATTTCAGCAACATATTTGAACGCTTTTCTGGCAGTAGAAAAATCCTTATTTTCGATGCAAATATTACCAAAATCATAGACCATTCTTCCTTCTGATCTCGTTCTTTTATCAATCGCTTTTACATGAATTAGGGCTGCAGGGAAATTTTGCCGTTGAATAAATAGCCATGTTAGCATTTGAGCATACTGGACATTATCAGGCTTCTTTTGCGTTCGAGAAATCAATGCTGTCCTTAATAAATCATACTCTTTAGAATCTTTTTTAGAAAAATCTATTTGTGCAGAAAGCACACGTTGAATACTTTGTTGATAAGAAGAATGATAATCAATCATGTCTAAGTATTCATTGATCATTTTATCTGTTTCTCCCTGTGATCCGTAATATTCAGCAAACTGGAAATTGAGCGGGTAGGACTTTTTTAACAGTTTCCTCCCTTTTATCAAAGTCCGATAGGACATCTCTGGTTTTCCTTGTGCTTTGAATAAATTATACAACGCAATTACGTTTCGAGAGCTTGGTTGTAAACTTTCAATCAGATTATCATAAATTTTATCCGCTTTTTGAACTTGACTTCGTTCTTCGTAGAATTTAGCCAACATGATAGAATATTCGTTGTCATAACGATTCCGAGACGCTACTTTTTTCAGTACTTTCTCTGCTGTTTTGTCATCACCTATTTCCGTCAGACATTCGTAATATCTTTTAAGATTAAATTTGGAGTTATCTCCCTCGTATAAACGTTCATAATAAACTAAAGCTTTATCAAACTCACCATTTTGGTAGTAATGTTGCGCCAATTGTTGATCCGTCCCTTGAGAGAAACCAAAGACCGGTAAGATTAAAAGCGCTATGATTATTAGTTGTTTCATTAATTAATAGGTCAATGATTGAATGTTTCAATTAATTCTATCTACTGCAAATTCTATTCCTTGTTTTTTAATTCTAGTTCAAATGAAAATTTCTCTATTTCCGGATGCAAGGTATTAAATGTTTTGAAAGATGTCTTTGTTACCGAATCACAATAGTTAACACTTCTTTTTAATTCTCCGATTTCTGTTTTCTCCTGTTCGATGTACTCGCCATATTCCGATCGTTTTCCAGCGCTGTTTTCGATGTCGTTTTTCAATCCTTCCAGACTACTAACTCTTAGATCAATAGCCCCTTCCATTAATTCACAAAGTTTAGAAACTATTGACAAATTTGGATGTATTCTCTTATAAGCATCCAGTTTTTCTACTAAAAGTAAATTCAAAGTGTCGTCTTGGTAGTTTTTCTTTATCCTCGATTCTACGTTTTCTATTTGATTGATTAGTAAATGTATAGAATCAACATCTATGTTTTCACTAATTTCAGTGATTGCCTCTACTTCGCTACCTAGCTGTTTTATTTTTTCTAGATACTCTGGTTTCTGAATATCAGAACAAGCAACTAAAAATAGAATTCCCAAAAAAATAATGCATGCTTTCACATGATGAAGATAGTGAAAAATGTTTGGAGGTTGATGACTACAACGAATTATTCTCAATCTCAATTAACCAATTTTCTCAAAATTCAAATACTTATGTAAACAACTTGGAAGTTCTACTCCATTTTCTGTTTGGTGATTCTCTAATAATGCAGCGACAATTCTTGGTAATGCCAATGCAGAGCCATTTAAAGTGTGGCACAATTGAGATTTCTTATCCGCATTTTTGAATCTTAATTTCAAACGAGTCGATTGAAAAGTATCAAAACGAGAAACCGAGCTTACTTCTAGCCATTTTTCTTGTGCTGCAGAATAAACTTCAAAATCGTAAGTCATTGCTGCGGCAAAACCTGTGTCTCCACCACAAAGACGCAGAACGCGATATTGCAATCCTAATTGCTCCAACAAACCTTTTACATGCTCCATCATCTCGTTTAATGCAGTATCAGAATTATCAGGATGCTCTACACGAACGATTTCTACCTTGTCAAATTGATGCAAGCGATTCAAGCCACGAACATCTTTACCATACGAACCTGCTTCTCTTCTAAAACAAGGAGTATAACCTGTGATTTTAATCGAAAAATTTTCATTTGGGAGGATAACATTGCGGTAAATATTAGTCAAAGGAACCTCACCTGTTGGAATTAAGTACAAATCATCTACTGGCATGTAATACATCTGACCTTCCTTATCTGGAAGTTGTCCTGTACCTAGCGCTGAATCCTCATTGACAACCAATGGTGCTTGATGCTCTACATACCCTGCTTTATTTGCTTCATCCAAAAAGAATGAAATCAAAGCACGTTGCAATTTTGCTCCCTTTCCGATATACATTGGAAAACCAGCTCCCGTAATTTTTACACCTAATTCAAAATCAATCAGGTTAAATTTGCTAGCAATATCCCAATGTGGCATTGGTTTGAAATCAAACTTAGGTTCTTCTCCGGTTTCAAAAACTGTTTCGTTTTCCAATTCGCTTTTCCCTGCTTTCACTAATTCATTTGGAACATTTGGCAACTGATACATCAATTCTGTGATCTCACTTTGCAAGGCCTCAACGTTTTCTTTCAGCTGGTTTTCTTCTTCCTTGAGAACGGTAGTTTGTGCTTTTGCTTCATTTGCCTCTTTCTGCTTACCTTCTTTAAAGAGAAGTCCAATTTGTTTAGAGATCTGATTCATTTTAGAAGCTGTCTCTTCCAATTTTGTTTTTTCTGTACGCCATTTTTCATCCTTAGAAAGTACATCTACAACAATTTTTGAAGCATCAAAATGACGTTTCTTCAATCCTTCAATTACGCTTTCTTTTTCTGTTCTTAAACGCTGAATTTCTAACATTTGGCTTTATTTATTTGGCAAATTTAATTAATCTCTACAAAAAAAGGCGAACCCCGAAGCATCGGAATTCGCCTTTTCAATAATTTTGACGTTCTAATTAAGCTTCCGCAGTCTCAAATGGGACTACCGATACAAATGAACGATTGTTTCTTTTCTTACGGAATTCTACTGTACCATCTGTCAATGCGAATAAAGTATGGTCTTTACCAATACCTACATTCACTCCAGGATGATGTTGTGTTCCTCTTTGACGAACAATGATGTTTCCAGCAATTGCTGCTTGTCCACCAAAAATTTTCACTCCTAATCGCTTACTTTCTGATTCACGACCATTTTTAGAACTACCGACTCCTTTCTTATGTGCCATTTTCTTAAAATTTTATCTTCGAATAAATCGAATTAGGTTAATTATACTTTAATATCTGTTATCGTAATTGCCGTAAAGCTCTGACGATGTCCATTTTTCTTCTTGTAACCCTTTCTTCTATTCTTTCTGAAAACGATTACCTTATCTCCTTTTACGTGCTCTTCTACTTTTGCAGAAACTTTTGCACCTTTTATAGCTGGGGCGCCTAATTGAACTTTCCCTCCATTATCCACTAAAAGCACTTTATCGAAAGAAACTTTCTTTCCTGCTTCTGTGTCTAAACGGTGAACAAAGATCTTTTGGTCTTTTTGCACTTTAAACTGCTGCCCTGCTATCTCCACTATTGCGTACATATAGCTATTGTTTTTTATTAATTATTAATCCAAAATGGAGGACAAAGATAGTGATTTTAGTCAACAATGCAACGTTAGTTAGGAATTATTCAATTCAAAAAGCTGTTTTCGTCTAAAAGTCGAGTCTATAAGTTCTTAATATGCGTTTTGTATCGCTTCTTGTCCCAATAAATAACCACAGAAGTCTTTTCATCTTTTACTAGTTCTAATCCTGGAGTTTCAATCGCAAATTTCTTTTTCTTATCCTTGAAATTATAGATGTATTTTTCTCGATAGATGAACCAAATATTGCACCAAAAAACATCTGCACCAATTCCAATATCTTTTCCTGCCCCCAAGATATAACCAACATTTTTCCCTTTATTCACGATTAAAACCCCTGTTTTTCCTTCCAATTTACTTTTTACAAAAAAAGCGATGTCCATTAAACCATCATCATTGAAGTCCGCTTCCAAATAAAAAGGATTTCTCGATGTATCCAAATTATAATTCTCCATAAGGGCTGATTCAAACACAACGTGACGAACCCAAGATGGAATACGATCCATCATCAATGAATCTACTTGACCGTGCAGACTAGATGAAAAAATTAACACAATTAGGAAAAGATTATTCCGCATACTAGCATTTATTACAAAAATACATAAGATTACGCAGGCATCAATGTCAAAATCAACCTATAATAAGTTAAAGTATACAGGTCAAACTATTTTCTCTGCTTACCCAAATAATTCGCCACAAACACACCAAATAGGACAACTCCCATGGCGGTTATTTGATAAAATCCGATTCTTTCTCCATAAAACAAACCTATCAATGCAGCAACAATCGGAATTAAATAAGTGACACTTGTTGAAAACAATACGGAAGAAATAGCAATCATTTTGTTAAAGATTATCAGCGCAAATGCCGTTCCCACAATACTCAAAACCGCTATATATCCGAGACCTCGAAATGCATATTCGTTAGTCAAAGTCGTTTCAACAACACCGCTTTTAAAACCAATCACGAGGCTAGGTATAAGAATCAGCAAGAATGCTAATGACGCCAATTCAATACTTTTTAAATGAGGTAATTTGTACTTAATCGTGTTTACACTAATTGCGTAACAAAGAGTTGCAATAACGACAGCAAAAATATGTGACCACTCCCCTTTTGCTTCAAAGTTTTTTCCCGCCATCATCAACAAGACAGCTCCAGTTATACCAATTAGAACACCCAGTATCTCAACTCCATTCAATCGCTTTTTAAATACAATAAAGCCAATTGTCAAAGCAAAAATGGGTGTAAAACTGTTCATCATACCAGCTAAGCCCGACGAAACGCCGGTCTCGGCATACGTAAACAAATAGGCAGGAAAGAAGTTGCCGCAGGCTCCAACTACAAAAAGAAAGAGCAATGTATTCATTTTTTTAAACCGATAAATTGCCTTAAATGCAAAAGGCAAAAGAACGAGAGAAGCAATGACCAGCCTTATAGAAGCAACTTGCACATCCGTATAAATGGGTTCACCACTAACGGTGTACATTCCACGCTTCATTAATATAAAAGAACTCCCCCAAATTAACGAAAGAGTAATTAAATAAAACCAAGCTTTGCTTTCTTTTGACATCGGGCAAAAATACAATTAACTCGGTCAATAAAAACAGCCTTAGATAATTATTTAATATAATAAGTTTTCAACAACTTAAAATTATATTACCACTTTTTACCACTATTAATTTATTTGTCAAAGCCTCTTATTATTGGTACTTTTACATCAATAAGTGCAACCTTTCGATATTAACAACGTCTATACTTATTAACAATATGAAATCTAGTGGTAAATAGTGGTAAATAACTACTATTTTTACGACTATTAAAATCGTTATGGCAGGATTAGTAGGTGAATTTGAAGTTAAACTGGACGTTAAAGGGCGTTTCATGTTCCCTTCCGGATTGCGGAAGCAGCTTCCTCCTACGTGTCAACGAGATTTCATGTTGAATAAAGGTTTTGAAGATTGCTTGACTCTCTTTCCTCTCACAGACTGGGAGAAAGTCAGTAAAAAACTTTCTAAAATGAACCTTTTCAAACCAAAAAACAGAATGTTCTACCGACTATTCCATCAAGGAGCTAAATTGATTAGTCTTGACAAGACAGGTAGAGCATTAATTCCAGTTAACCACATGGAAAGAGTTGGTTTGAAACAAGAAGCGATGCTTATTGCATACAACGACAGAATTGAAATCTGGGACAAGTCCAAGTACTTTGAAATGATCGAAGGCTCCATAGCGAATTTTGCTGATTTAGCAGATGAAGTAATGGGAGACTTAGAAAATGGAGAATAATCACAATTATCACATTCCGGTATTACTGAATGATTGCATCGATGCGTTAGACATAGATCCAAATGGCACTTATGTTGATGTAACTTTTGGTGGCGGCGGTCATTCTAAAGAGATTTTCAAACTTCTTTCTAAAAAAGGACAACTCATTTCTTTCGACCAAGATAAAGATGCCGAAAAAAACACTTGGGACGCCCCTAATTTTCATTTCGTAGCTACCAATTTCGAACACATCAGCAATCATCTTCGCGCTTTAGGAATTAAGCAAGTGGATGGCATATTAGCCGATTTAGGAGTTTCTTCTCATCAGTTCGACGAAGTAGCACGGGGTTTCTCATTCCAAGGAGACGCAAAGCTAGATATGCGTATGAATCAGCATGCAGAACTGTCTGCTGAAGAGCTAATTAACAATTACAAAGAATCAGAACTCGTTCGGGTATTTAGTAGTTACGGGGAAGTAAAGAACTCACGGAAATTGGCATCGACAATCATCGCGGCTCGCCTTTCCAAGAGAATAAAAACGACTGGAGAACTTACAACAATTATTGAGCGTTGTGCTCCGAAATATAAAGAGCATAAATACTTCGCGCAAGTATTTCAAGCAATTAGAATTGAAGTAAATAGTGAAATGAGAGCCTTGGAATCCTTTTTAATACAATGTGAAAGGCTCATTAAACCAGGCGGAAGGCTTGTTGTGATGTCTTATCATTCTTTAGAAGATAGACCCGTGAAAAACTACATGAAGCGAGGTTCACTTACGGGAGAAATAGCCAAAGACTTTTATGGAAACATACTGAAGCCATTCACTGAAATAGAAAGGAAACCTATTACTCCTAATGACAACGAGATAGAGCGAAATAGCAGAGCGCGCAGTGCCAAATTAAGAATAGCAGAGCGAAATGGAGAATGAATTCATAGATAGAGCGATGCAAGATGTCAAAGACATTGAGGCAAACAAGGTCAAGCTGAAAAAAGCATCGAAGAAATCTACCAAAAAGAAGAGTAAGGGACCAAACGCATTTGTGCAAATTCTCAATGGTGATTTCTTAACTAAAGAATTTATGCTTAAGAATTTGAATTTCATCTTCTTCATAATGCTTCTACTTCTGCTGGTAGTTGGGAAAGGATATTACGGAAAAAAACTTTCCTCAGATGTGCAAAGCACACAGAAAGAATTGGACGAGGCTACTTCCGATTATTTCGAAGCAAAGGCACAACTGGAAGAAAAAACAAGAAGGACAGAACTTGTGAGAAAATTAAAAAAAACAGGATTAAAAGAAACAGTGAATCCTACAAAGGTGATTAGAGCGGAGAAAAAGAAGTGAAAAGTGTACTTCGAGAGTCTTAGTGTAAATAGTTCGAATACCTAATTGGACAACAAGCATTTGTGCCGAAAACGAATAGAGAATTAAGATACTAGAAGAACGATAAAAAAATGAACGAAAAGAAAGACATATACTGGAGAGCCTACCTGATTTATTTTGGGTTTGTTATCTTGATGTTAGTCGTTTTTATCAAAACGATTAGTATTCAATTTGGTGGTGGTTCAAAAGTTTATTCTTCATCTATTGAGTCTAGCGAAAAAATGCCAACTCGAATAACTAAAAGGATGCCTCGTCGGGGACAAATTCTAGATGCAAATTACACTCCACTTGTTACTTCTGTTTCGTTCTATGACATTCATATTGATCCTTGGGTAATTAAGGAGAAATTGTTCAATGCTGAAATTTCAAATCTCTGCGCTGAATTAGCACAATTATTCCCGGAAAAAACGGCTAGGGAATACGAAGTATATATTAAGAAAGGACGAAAGGCAAAAAAACGATACTTATTACTTAGAAAGAAAGCATCCAACATAGAACGAAAGAAATTGCATGAAATGCCGATTTTCAAAGAAGGTCGTTTTAAGGGTGGACTTATAGATAATGAAGAAACCATTATACGAAAACGACCGCATGGCGAATTAATGAAGAGAACCCTGGGTTACGTTCGTGAAAGAAACGGAAAAACTTCACGCGTAGGAATAGAAGGCGCTTTTGATCCTTTTCTAAAAGGAGAAGAGGGTGAACAGGTAGAACAGAAAATATCTACTGGATGGAAAAAAATTGGTCCCATCACAAAAGAAGCAATTGAGGGTGCAAGTGTTATTACCACCATCGACAAAGAAATTCAAGAAGTTGCGCATTCAGAACTACTCAGACAGCTCAAAAATCAAGACGCTAAGAACGGATGTGTAATCGTAATGGATGTAAAAACGGGCTATGTTAAGGCAATAGTCAATTTAAAAAGAGACTCTCATGGTGATTATCACGAAGCATACAACCAAGCCATTGGAATTAAGGAAGTGCCAGGGTCAACCTTTAAGTTAGCTTCCTTAATGGCTTTGCTAGAAGATGGTAAAGTAAAACTATCGGACATTGTGAACGCAAAAGGTGTTTACAAGTTCTATGATGCAAAACTAGAAGATTCTCATTCTGGTGGATATGGAATGATTACCATTCAACAAGCATTCGAAAAATCGTCTAATGTATTTTCGCAAGTCGTAAATGATGCCTACAAACGAGAACCCCAGACTTACGTCAATCGGTTGAAAAGCTTTGGACTTGCCGACAGCTTAGGAATTTCCTTAAAGGGCGAGCCAATACCTACGCTCTATGAGCCAGGAATGAAGAGTTGGTCAGGAATTTCTTTACCATGGATGGCTATTGGTTACGAGGTGCAACAGACTCCACTTCAAACATTGGCTTTCTATAACGCGGTAGCCAACAACGGAACACTCGTTCGTCCTCAATTTGTAAAAGAAATTATTCGTGAAAACGAAGTTATAGAAACATATCCTCCGCAAATTATTAAAGACAAAATTTGTTCTGAAAAAACGATAGACGATCTTAAAATTTGCCTTGAAGGAGTTGTAAAAAGAGGAACAGGCTCTGCTCTTAAATCTGCTTTTTTTGACATTGCGGGAAAGACAGGAACTGCACTAGTTTTGAACGATGATAGACAATACGGAGCGTCTGGAGAGAAAAAATATCAAGCTTCATTTTGTGGATACTTCCCAGCTCAAGATCCAATTTACTCTTGTATTGTTGTTGTTTCTGCACCTAACAAAGACATTTACGGAGCAACAGTTTCTGGGACTGTATTTACGGCTATTGCGAATAAGGTGTATGCTTCAAGTTTAGAATACCACAAAGCCGTTAACGCAAATGCAGATATCAAGAAAAAACTACCCATTTCAAAGGATGGAAATCGGAGTGACATCCTTTCGATATACAGAATACTAGATATTCCTTTCACATCATCCACAGATTCAGAATGGATAAAGACGGACAGCAGAGGATCAAAAGTGAAGACGAGTAAAATCAACATCAAGAAAGAAGTAGTTCCAGATGTCAGTGGAATGGTAGCAAAAGATGCCATTTTTATATTAGAGAACGCCGGTATGATAGTAAAAATTAAAGGCTTTGGAAGAGTAACAAGACAGTCTATAGCACCCAATACACTAATAGAATACGGTAAAGCAATTGAAATTATTTTAGAATAGAATGCAAGAGTTAAAAGACATATTATACGGTGTGAGCATCCTCGCAGTAAAGGGCTCTACACATCAATTGGTTAACCATTTAACTTTTGATTCAAGAACAGCAAAAGAAAATTCTGTTTTCTTCGCAATTGTTGGGTCTCTTAATGATGGACACGATTACATCCAACAGGTTATAAATGCCGGTTGTAAAGTTCTAATTGTATCTAAAGAAGTCGAAGCACCAGAAGATTGTCACATTATACAAGTTGAAAATACAAATAATGCACTAGCAATTGTCGCGAGCAATTTTTATGGCGAACCTTCAAAAGATATTAAATTAATTGGAATTACAGGCACAAATGGGAAGACAACTATTGCCACTTTGCTGTATCAGTTGTTCAGTAAATTAGGATACCAAACCGGTTTAATATCCACAGTAGTAAATAAAATTTGCGACAAAGTTATTCCTTCAACGCACACGACGCCAGATCCAATTAGGCTAAATGCTTTATTTAGAGACATGGTTGAAGAAGGATGCTCTCATTGTTTTATGGAGGTTAGTTCTCATGCGATCCATCAAGACAGAATAGCTGGACTACATTTCAATGGTGGTGTTTTCACAAACATAACACATGACCATTTAGACTACCACAAGACCTTCAAAGAATATATTAATGTAAAGAAAGCATTCTTCGATATTCTGACAAAGGGCGCGTTTGCAATAATCAATTCTGATGATAAAAATGGAATGGTAATGGTGCAGAATACAGCTGCCAAAATCAAAACGTATTCTCTTAAATCAATGAGTGATTACAAAGCAAGAGTGTTGGAAAATGAGTTCTCTGGATTGGTTTTGAGCATCAATAATCAAGAATTGTGGACAAAATTAATCGGTGATTTTAACGCATATAATTTACTCGCTGTATTCGGAGTAACTCAAGAACTAGAAATCGATGCTACAGAAGCATTAACCGTCATCAGTCAATTAGAATCCGTCGATGGTCGTTTTGAATACATTCGCAGTCATTCTGGGATCACAGCAATCATTGACTACGCACATACACCTGACGCCCTAGACAATGTCCTGCATACAATCGAGAATATCAGGACAAAGAATGAAACTGTGTTTACGGTTGTGGGTTGTGGTGGTGACAGAGACAAAACAAAACGTCCAGCAATGGCATCCATTGCTTGTGAATTATCAGACAAAGTAATTCTTACATCCGATAATCCACGTTCAGAAGATCCTAATACAATAATCGATGAAATGATGGAGGGAGTTAAAGGAGTACATTTCAAAAAAACACTTTCTATTGTTGATAGAGAACAAGCAATAAAAACCGCTGTGGCAATGGCAGAAAAAGATGACATCATTCTAATCGCAGGAAAAGGGCATGAAAAATACCAAGAAATAAAGGGCATCCGTCACGATTTCGACGATATGGCAACAGTAAAGGAACTATTCATTAAACTCAATAAATAATGCTGACTTACTTATTCAATTACCTCAACGAACTGAACTTTCCAGGTGCTGGATTGTTCGAGTACATCTCATTCAGAGCAGCGATGGCGTTAATCACTTCTTTGATTATTTCCATCCTATTTGGGAAAAAAATTATCCGCCTTTTGCAAAAACAACAGATTGGTGAAACTGTTAGAGACTTAGGTTTAGAAGGACAATTAGCAAAAACTGGTACACCAACAATGGGTGGATTAATCATACTAGCAGCTATTATGATACCAACGCTGCTGTTTGCGAAATTAGACAACATTTACATTATTACAATGCTAATTTCAACGGTTTGGCTTGGTGCCATCGGTTTCATTGATGATTACATCAAAGTATTCAAAAAGAACAAGGAAGGACTCGCTGGAAAATTTAAAGTAATTGGTCAAATTGGTGTTGGAATCATCGTTGGTAGCATGCTTTACTTTCACAATGATGTACAAGTTCACAAGAAAGTGGATGTATCTTATGTTTTATCTGAAAACGAAGAAGTTGTGACCCACTTGCACGCTGATTTAGCGTCAAATGATAATTCTAAGTGGATTAAAACGGATGACATGACCACGACTATCCCTTTCATAAAGGGAAATGAATTTAACTACAATTGGCTATTAGGTGAAGCTGGAAAAAATTGGGGTTGGTTACTTTTCATACCTATTGTGATTTTCATCGTAATTGCCGTATCTAACGGCGCAAACATGACTGATGGTTTAGATGGTTTAGCAACCGGCACTTCCGCCATTGTCGGTATAGCATTGGCTGTTTTAGCTTACGTCAGTTCCAATGTTAATTTTGCTGATTACCTTGATGTCATGTATATTCCTCTGGCCGAGGAATTAGTAATTTTCATAGCTGCCTTTGTCGGTGCTTGCATCGGTTTTCTATGGTACAACTCCTTTCCTGCTCAAATTTTCATGGGTGATACTGGCAGTCTCGCATTGGGAGGCATCATTGCTGTATTTGCTATTGCTATCCGAAAAGAATTATTAATCCCTGTGCTTTGTGGTGTTTTTTTAATAGAAAATTTGTCAGTAATCATGCAAGTTGGATGGTTTAAAATAACAAAGAAAAAATATGGAGAAGGCAGACGGATTTTCCTCATGGCACCTTTACACCATCATTATCAGAAAAAAGGATTGCACGAAGCAAAAATCGTTGCGCGATTCTGGATAGTTGCAGTATTGCTTGCTGTAGTCACAATTGTTACGCTTAAAGTCAGATAATTGATTCAAAAAAATCAACATATCGTCATTTTAGGTGCTGGAGAAAGCGGTGTCGGAGCTGCAATTCTTGCTAAGAAAGAAGGTTGGAAAGTCTTTGTTTCTGATTATGGACAAATTGGTCCCGACTACAAAAAAACGCTCGACAAGTTAGAGATTGAGTGGGAAGAAGGAATACATTCAATGAAACGTATCCTTCAGGCAAATCTCGTTGTTAAATCTCCTGGTATTCCAGATAACGCAAAAAACATTCTTGCTATTAAAGAAAAGGGAATTAAAGTGATTTCTGAAATTGAATTTGCAGGATACTATAACACTGCAAAAACAATTTGCATTACAGGAAGTAATGGCAAAACAACAACCTCTTTATTAACACATCATATTCTCAAAAACGCAGGAATCAATATTGGACTAGCAGGAAACATCGGAGAGAGTTTTGCCAAACAAGTTGCGAGAGAAAACTATGATTGGTATGTGTTAGAATTAAGCTCTTTCCAACTAGACGGAATGTTTGACTTCAAAGCAGACATCGCCATGTTACTCAACATCACTCCAGACCATCTGGACAGATACGATTACGATATGCAAAAATACGTGGAATCGAAATTCCGCATTCTGCAAAATCAAACAAAGAATGATTGGGCAATTTACAATTATGATGATCCAGTAATTCGCAAAGAATTAGAAAAAAGAAACCTTCTTTCGGAAGTCGCTCCATTCTCAATGAATGACGAACTTGTACAAGGAGGATATATCAATAAAGAACAACAAATAATAATTAACATAAACAAACAACAGTTCACTATGTCAATCCACGATTTAGCGCTTAAGGGTAAACACAACGCCCAAAATTCTTTAGCATCAGGTATTGCTTCCAGAATTTTAGAGATTAGAAAAGAATCAGTAAGAGATAGCCTTACCGATTTTGTAAATGTAGAACATCGATTAGAATTTGTAGCAAAGGTGCATGGAATCGAGTTCATTAACGATTCAAAAGCAACTAACGTTAATTCGACTTGGTTTGCACTTGAAAGCATGGAAAAGCCATGCGTATGGATCGTTGGCGGTATTGACAAAGGGAACGATTATTCTGAACTGTCCAACCTAGTTACTGACAAAGTAAAAGCAATTATTTGTTTAGGTAAAAACAATG
>TARA_R110002072_G_scaffold251518_2_pt1 | contig 42073 bp, 27 predicted proteins | sample TARA_R110002072 | Tara Oceans TARA_R110002072 (sample SAMEA4397118) | marine metagenome | biome: Polar Biome; feature: [SRF] surface water layer (ENVO:00010504); material: water (ENVO:00002006), including particulate matter (ENVO:01000060) such as... | depth 5 m
TAGTGATTTGGTGAATAAATATAGCAATAAAATCTAATTTTCGGCTATTTATAGCCGAATTATTTTTTGGCAAAACTATTCCTTTATGATGTGAGGAGTCGAGCTGATATAGAAAAATTAATTGCTATTGGAGCAAAAATTGAACAGCTAAGAAAAGAGTCTAAAATTTCTAGAGTTCAAATGGCTTTTGAATTAGAAACTAACGAAAAACAATTGCGATTAATTGAAAAAGGAGAAATAAATACAGGTGTCCTATCTCTATATAAAATAGCAGAAATTCTTAATGTCGAAACTAAAGAGTTGTTACCGTAAAAATGAAAAATACTAAATCAAAAATGTTGAATGTAAAAGTTGTATCTGCTCTCTGCATAAAAAAGCATACTCTTAGAAGTGAAAGTCTCACTCTTTGAGTTAAAATTTTAAGCTTAATCTTTCTAATCCTTACCCATTCAATGCTTCTGCACCACCAACAATTTCCAAAATTTCATTTGTAATTGCGGCTTGACGAGCTTTGTTATAAGAGAGTGTTAAGTCATCCTTCATCTCATTCGCATTGTCTGTTGCTTTGTGCATTGCTGTCATTCTAGCACCATGTTCAGATGCATGCGAATCTAACAATCCTTTAAACAGTTGTATCTTCAGTGATTTCGGAATTAAATCCTCTACAATTTCATTCTTACTAGGTTCAAAAATATAATCTCCAGCACTATTTTCGCCTTCTTGCACAGTTGGGATAATTGGCAAGAAATCTTCTGCCATCACTTCCTGGCTAGCAGCATTGATGAATCTGTTATACACAATAACAACTTTGTCGAATGACTTCTCAGTAAACAGTTCCATTAAGTTCTCGCCAATAATAGCAACGTTATCAAACGTTAGTTCATTGAAAATGTCTTCTACTGGAGCAAGTGAATCATTAATGAAATACTTGTCGGTTTTCTTATAAATATCCTTGATTTTCTTACCTAAACAAAGAACTTTAGGATTTGAATCAGCAAATTCTTCGTTTACCAATCGATTAACACGCTTAATGATGTTGTTGTTGAAACCACCACATAAACCTCTGTTAGAAGTTATCCCAACAACTAAAACATTCTTCACTTCTCGAGCTTCAGAATAAGCGTTTTCAGAAAGGTCAAGTGTAGCGCTTAGATTACCTAAAATTTCCTGCAACTTTTCAGAATAAGGGCGCATTTGTGTAATTGCATCTTGCGCTCTTTTCAATTTTGCAGCCGATACCATCTTCATTGCAGAAGTAATTTGCATCGTTGAGCTAATCGACGTAATCCTGTTTCGTATTTCTTTTAAGTTTGCCATCCCTTTTAATTAATCTTCTCAAAGAACCTAACAGGTTTAATAAACCTGTTAGGTTCTTTCATCGATATAATAATTTTAATATTTACTCGCTATTTCTTTCGCAACTTGTGTTAATACATCAGTCAATTCATCTGTATATTTTCCAGCTTTTAATAAGTCTAATGTATCTCTGTGTTTTGCATCTAGGTAATCTAAATATTCTGTTTCAAAAGCTTTCACTTTTTCAATAGGTACATTTTGAATTAGTCCTTTTGTTCCCACATAGATAATAGCAATTTGTTTTTCTACAGGATAAGGATCACCTTCCATTTGCTTCAATATTTCCACGTTTCTTGCTCCTTTGTCAAGCACAGATTTTGTTGCTGCATCCAGATCAGAACCAAACTTAGCGAATGCTTCCAATTCTCTGTATTGTGCTTGATCTAGTTTCAAGGTTCCAGCTACTTTCTTCATTGATTTAATCTGAGCATTACCTCCAACACGAGATACAGAAATACCTACGTTAATTGCTGGTCTAATACCTGCATTAAATAAATCCGACTCTAAGAAAATTTGTCCATCTGTAATAGAAATCACATTGGTTGGAATGTATGCAGAAACATCACCTGCCTGCGTTTCAATAATTGGCAACGCTGTCAGTGAACCACCCCCTTTTACGATGTCCTTCAAAGAAGGAGGAAGGTCATTCATGTCTTTTGCGATGTTATCATCTGCAATGATTTTAGCAGAACGTTCCAATAGTCTCGAGTGAAGATAGAATACATCTCCAGGATATGCTTCTCGTCCCGGTGGTCTTCGTAACAATAACGAAACCTCACGGTAAGCAACTGCTTGTTTTGATAAATCATCAAAAACGATTAATGCTGGGCGACCTGTGTCTCTAAAGAATTCACCAATTGCAGCCCCCGTCATAGGTGCATAAAATTGCATAGGTGCTGGGTCTGCAGCATTTGATGCAACAACAACTGTGTAAGCCATTGCTCCAGCATCTTCAAATTTCTTAACAATACCTGCAACTGTTGAACCTTTCTGTCCTATTGCTACATATATACAAAATACAGGTTCACCTGCATCGTAAAATTCCTTTTGGTTGATAATTGTATCAATCGCAACAGTTGTTTTTCCTGTTTGGCGATCACCAATGATTAACTCACGTTGCCCACGCCCCACAGGAATCATAGCATCCACAGATTTGATACCTGTTTGCAAGGGCTCATCAACTGGTTGACGGAAAATAACACCTGGCGCCTTTCTTTCAATTGGCATTTCGTAAAGAGTCCCTTCAATTGGTCCTTTACCATCGATAGGATTTCCGAGTGTGTCAACAACACGTCCAACCATTCCTTCTCCGACATTCACAGAAGCAATACGACCAAGACGCTTTACAGTATCTCCCTCTTTTACCCCTGAAGAACGTCCCAAAAGAACGGCTCCAACATTGTCTTCCTCTAAGTTTAATGCAATTCCTTGCAATCCACCATCGAACTCAATTAATTCTCCGTATTGAACTCCATTCAGTCCATAAATACGAGCAATACCATCACCTACAGTAAGTACAGTACCTACTTCTTTCAATTCAGTTTCAGAACGGAACCCTGATAGTTGCTCTCTTAATATTGCAGAAACTTCTGCTGGTTTTACATCTGCCATCTTGTATAAGATTTAAAATTGGCTCACTTTGCAAAGCATTGCGAGTCTAAATTATCGTGTTAAACGTTGTTTTAAATTATTAAATTGGTTTGAAACGGTTGCATCCATTTGCATATCTCCCATTTTGACCAAAAAACCACCAATAAGTGATTCGTTTATTTCTTCGGTTACTTGTAATTCTCCTTCTACTGCTACTTGTACTTTTGCAAGAATTGCTTCTTTTGTTGAGTCATCTAATTGTACAGCTGTAACAATTGTAACTGGCACAATTCCACGATTTTCATTCACTAATTCTTGAAAAGAAGTGGCAATCGCAGGAAGCAAGTTTTCTCTTCTATTCGTTGTAATTAATGACACAAAATCACTTGATTCTTTCTCAAATTGTTCAAATATCGCTTCAAATATCGCAATCTTCTTATCGGATTTCACTATTGGGCTTGACAGTAACAATTCAAAATCACGAGAATCGGCACATACTTGCGTTAAGAAATTCATGTCGCCCAAGATTGAGTCAACTTTCTTCTGCTCAATAGCAATTTCTAATAATGCTTTAGCGTATCTCGATGCTGCTTTCGTGCTTCTCATTTTTGCTTAGTTCAAGTTAATGTCTTCAACTAACTTCTCAGCCAGCGCTTTTTGTTTTGCATCAGATGTCAATTCTTTTCGAACCACTTTCTCCGCAATATCTATAGCAAATCCAGCCACCTCTGTTTTCAATTCAGAAATTGCTGCTGCTTTCTCCGCATTGATAGAACTTTTAGCCGATGCAATCATTTTATTCCCTTCTTCTTTAGCTGCTGTCTTTGCGTCTTCTACCATTTTAGAAGCAGTTGCCTTAGCATCCTTAATCATTGCGTCTCTTTCTGCACGTGCTTCTTTTAACAAATCAGCGTTTTGTGCTTTCAATGTTTCAATTTCAGCTTTTGTTTTCTCTGCTAATTGTAACGAATCAGCAATTTTTTCTTCTCTTTCGTTAACAGCATTCAATATTGGTTTCCAAGCATACTTGCGTAATAAAAACAACAATGCTAAAAATAACACCGTTTGCCAAAAGAACAATCCAACTGAAAATTCACCTAATAACTTATCCATTTCTTTCTTTTTTAATCTAAAACTATATCAAAACACTCTCTGCCGCAACCAACCGTTGCGGCGTTGAGAGAATTTAGCTAGGATTATACTGCGAAAAGTGCAGCGAATCCAATTCCTTCAATAAGCGCTGCTGCAATAAGCATAGCTGTTTGAATTTTGTTTGTCGCTTCTGGTTGACGAGCAATAGCATCCATTGCAGAACCACCGATACGTCCGATACCGATTCCTACTCCGATTACTACTAATCCTGCACCAATAATTTTTGGAATGTATTCAATTGTTTCCATGATATATATTTATTTAGGGTTAAAAATACAACTTAACTAATGCTCTGTAGCATGCTCATGTTCATGTTCTGCCGATGCAGAACCAAAATACAACGCTGTAAGCATGGTGAAAATATAGGCTTGTAATACAGCCACTAATAATTCAATAATATTCATAAAGAAAGTCAATCCTAAAAAGGCACCTTTTGCTCCGTAATTTGAGAAAAAATAAACCACAGCAATTAAACTTCCTAATACAATATGCCCTGCCAACATGTTCGCGTACAAACGAATCATTAATGCAAATGGTTTAACAAATAACCCTATCACTTCAATGGGTGCTAATAAAATTTTCATAGGCACTGGAATCCCTGGCATCCAAAAAATGTGCATCCAGTAATCTTTCTTAGCCGTTACTTGAGTAATTACAAAAGTAATCATTGCTAGGGCAAATGTAATTGCAATATTTCCGGTAACGTTAATCCCAAAAGGAGTCATTCCTGCAAGATTTAAGAACCAGATAAAGAAAAAGACCGTTAACAAGTAATTCATGTACTTCTTGTAGTGCTTTTCTCCAATGTTTGGAATGGCAATTTCATCTCGAATGAACATCACAATAGGTTCTAAGAATTTTGCCGTTCCGGTAGGTGCAAGACTAGAACGATATGATTTAGCCATCTTTTTAAAAATGAAAAACATTAACACCGCCATTAGCATTATTACAAAAACATTTTTTGTGATCGAAAAATCTAAAGGTTTAAGCTCTTCTATCACTTCTTTCTTTGATTTTATGTCGATACTGGTCTTTGTTAAAATAGTCCCCTCTGAGTCCGTTTTATATATTTTCCCATCGTGTTCACCTAATTTATAGTATTTGCCGTTAGATTCTGCCACTGAGTGACCATGTTCAAATTTTGAGGAAAGAAAGAAGTGGAATCCTTCATCCCATAAGATAATCGGTAATGGGAAACCATAATGTTTACCAGTAGCTTGGTTCGAGTATATCCCAAAATCATACGAATCATGCGTATGATGCTTAACATACTCCGTGTTTTTTTCTTTTAACTGCTGAGGCGTTAATTTTTCAGTTGTTACTTCTGCTTGCTTTTTATGACCATGTTCTGGTTCGCTAGCAAACAAAACCATTGGACTTAATATCGCTAAAACAAGTAAAACTCTTACCACTTTGTACATATAATTCTGATCTTTTATTGACTAAAATCGGGGCAAAAATACGTATTAAATTAGAATACCAAAAACTTATATTGATTTTATTTTTCTATGATTGCGAATATCTTTACTGTTTAGAAGAAAATCGATTAAAAATTAAGACAACTCTTCTTTATTAATAGACTGTACTATCATGAAAATTTCCAAAATTACACTTATCACATAAGGAACAAAAAACGAGAAGAATTCAGGAGATTTAACCCCCGTTGATTCTAGAAAAAGAGGTTTGATAAAGATAAAAAAAAGTCCAAATTTTATCATACTCGAAAATAGAAATACGTAGCCCAACTGTGTTGATTTTTTTGCTTTGAGCATCAACAACAAAAAGTAAAAAAATATGGTTACAGAGAAATTGAAAATGTAACAGAGAATAATATGTTTCTCATAAAAACCAATTCCTAGTAGGTGTTGGATATATCCGTGAGTAGCAAAAGCATTGGACAAAACAAGAAAGAGAATGATTAGAAATCGAAAATAAGCCTTAATCATCCTCGGAATTTAACTTGTTTACCTGCCTTAAAACAATATACAAAGACATGGCAACAGCAAATAGGGTTAAAACTATAGTGAACCATTTTTTATTGCTTGGGTATTTTTCGTCGAGAAGTTTGCCGGTATAAGCTCCTAAGAAAATAGTTGCTCCCATTTGAAAACTGATTGCTGAAAAACGGGCATACTTAAATAAGGAGTTTGATCTTGGTTTTGACTTTTTCATCGGGGTAGCTTAATAAACTAAACCTTCCTCATTCGCAGCTACAGGAGTTGCATTTGTTTGTGATGAAAAGTTGTTCATTTTACAGTTCCCTGAAAATTCTGCTCCCTCTTCCATTTCAAATTTACCTGTGAATATCTCTCCTTCGATATTCGCCGAAGAGCGCAAGCTTAGCAAGTTCTCAATCTTAAGAGTCCCGTTCACTAACCCTTCAATATCGGCTTCTCCGCATGTTAGATTTCCCTTGATTGAACCTGTTTTACCAATTACAACTTTCGAAGCTGAACTAATATTTCCTTCTACGATACCATCAATTCTTAAATTAGACTCAGTGATCATGTCGCCAATTACCTTCGAACCTTCAACGATTATGTTTAATCGGTCAGGATTACTTGCTTGTTCATTTCCCTTCTTTCTCATAACTAATAATATTCTTCGTAATAGCTCTCGTACACCTCTAGGTTTTGTTTCTGAAATAAGATTTTCATGTTGTCCAAAGAGACCATAAAAATCTTTGCGTTCTGTAAATCTAATAAATATTTACGAGTTTTTTTGTAAACTCGTATGTATTCCGATGCTTTTGCTTCATTATCAAAGCTACTTACTAGAATAATACTTTGGTCTTTATTATACAATTTCGAACTTACTTTCAATTTCTCTCGGCTAAAAAATTCACGCTGAAAATCAATAATTTTTGATTTAGCCAAATTTGAACTTTGCTTTTGGTCTAAAAAAACTATCACTTGGTATTTCGCTCTATCGTTATAGATAAATGGATATTTAGCCCCAAAATCTGCATCAATATTTTCAGAATATCCATTCTTAATAATCTCGAGTAGTTCTTTCGCTCTGGCTGCTTCATCCGAATCGGGATATTCAAAAATTAATGTATCCAAAATAGGGACTAACAGTAGTTTATTCTCTTTAATTTGACCCGTAGATAGTGCTTTAAGCAACATAAATTTAGATCTATACACATTGTCTTTTTCTTCATTAATAACAGTATTCGCTTTCGTAATTACTGGATAATAAAGCCCTCTATTATATCTATCTAGAACCCTGACGTATTCTTGTTCAGCTAATTTATCCCTCTCTTTTTTCTTAATAAAGTAGTTGGGGTCTCTTAAGTAGTTAGCGTAATCACTGTTCGGGTAATTGTTAAAAATATATTCCTTTTGTTCATTAGCGCCACTGGCATTTGACCCTTTATAGAGTTGATATAATTGATATGACGAAAGAAGATTGTGTTCATTTTCAATGTCCTTTGCGAGAACAGCCTCAAACTCTTCTTGTGCGATCCTCTTTTCGTTTAATTGTTCTTTGTAAATTATTCCCGCATTATAATGAGCCTCAAGTAATCGTTTGTTAGAGAGTGCAAGTGCAGAGTCCGAAAGTGGTAATTTGCTTGTAAGATAATCCACTGTTAAAGTATCCTCGTCAATATCAACCAAAGAAGAATCAATAATTTCTTCATCACCTTCAATTTCTTTAAAGTCTGCGACATCTATCTTTTCTGACCTTCTCCAATCATCGTCATTTTCGCGTTCGCCCCACAACCGTTTAAAATCATCAAATCCCTCAGCTCTTGATTTAGCGTTATTCCAATACCATTTAGAGCCCGATGTGTTTTGAGCAAATAGATTCTCGTTTTGTTGCAATTCTCTTAATCGTTGTGCATCAAGCTCTTTTTTTCGTTGTGCTTCATCTTTCACATTCTTGATGTACGACTTAAGAAATTTATTTCGGCTCGACTCATTAAGAGATGCTATTTTTTGCACACTGTCTTCGTATTCGGCTGTTTCAACAGCGACAACAAGACTTGCTAGATTTTTAGCTTTGTTACGAATAGCTTCTGCATTGGGATAATCATCGCTGATAACAGCTGCACATGAATCATAATATTTTTGTGCTGGAACATAGCTTCTTTTCTTAAACTGCATATCAGCTAATGTCTCGTATGCCATTCCTTTTTGACGTGAATTATTAACAGAATAGAATGCCGAACTATGGTAATGAGAAACTGCTAATTTTTCATCTCCTTCACGTAACTCAATTCCCGCTAGTGTATAATAAATCTGATCTTTGTATTCTGCATTTTTAGAATCCTTTAGCATTTTCATCAAAGACTTTTTTGTCTTCGTTCCACTGCTTAAGAAGGCTTTTTTTAGTCGAGCATTGAAACTCATTTCAAAAGGTGCTGTACCTTTTAAAACCTTGCCGTAATGTTCCTGTGCAAGTCCACTTTGCCCTTCCTGCTCATACAATTGGCCTAGAATAAAATGTACCCGCGTCCTTTCTTTCGATTTTTTAGCAAACTTCAGCGATTCTTCAAGATAAGAAATTGCATCTTTCTTTCTATCTGTTTTTATTGCCAAATCCGCTTTTGTCTTCTCAAAATCAAACCTAATTTTTTTTGGAAACTTGGCAACCTTATCTTCTTTCTTGTTTTTCTTTTTAGAAAATTTCGATTTCTTCGGTTTTTTTTCTTTGCTGTCTTTTCTTTCCTTTTCTTGAGCTAAAGCTTTATCGAGGTTGTCAAGATTAAACTTTGCTTTTGTTAAATCACCTGTCGCAATATTGGTTTTCGCCATCCACAATTCTCCCACATAAAGTGTTGGATCATTGGAGTAAAATTTACGAACAAACTTGAAGTTTTTCATTGCGCCTTCATAGTCTCTCCTGTAGTATGATGCAATTCCAACAGTTGTCCAATTCTCATCTATCCATCTATTGTGCTCGTATTTTTTTCTTGCAGGACGCTCATTACTAGGCATACTGTGATTCGTAATGACCTTTGTACATTTGACAATAGCAGTATCTATAGCAGGATACATCCCGATAACTTCAGTTTCATTTGGAACTAGTTCAATCGGTAGAATTTCATAGTAATCTTCTTGGGCAGAGTTTCGATAAGTATCCATTGATACTCTAAGAAGTTCATTGGCATTGAAGTAACCATTGTAATGTGCGGTCATTCCGTGATAGGAACGACTTATCAGTGTGTTTTTTTCAGTAGAACAACTAACAAAAATTGTCGTTATTACCAAAAACAAAACTCCTATTTTTACTTCTTTAATCATTCAGCCAATACTTATTCACTCTTCTATGATGAGATAGAACTCATTAAAATGCTTTTTATTATATCTCAAGATACAAAATGTGCTACTTATGCGATATTTGTGAATACTTGTTGAATATCGTCATCGTCTTCAATTTTATCTAACATTTTTTCAATGTCAATCAACTGTTCCTCTGAAAACTCAACAGGAGATGTTGGGATTCTTTGCAGATTTGACTTTAGAACATCTATATTTAATTTCTCTAATGCTTCAGATAATGAGCCGAATGAAGTATATCCGCCATAGACATATAGCTTTTCTTCTACTTGCTCGATTTCATCTAATCCAGCATCAATAAGTTCCAATTCAAGTTCTTCGATATCTATTTCTTCTGTTTTTTCAAATTCAAAAACAGATTTTCTGTTGAACATAAATTCTAAAGAACCATTTGCAACAACTCCACCCCCTGCCTTATTGAAATATGATTTTACGTTTGCCACTGTTCGAGTAGGATTATCCGTTGCACACTCAACAAAAACTAGCACTCCGTGAGGGCCTTTTCCTTCATAATTCATTTCAGAAAAAGCATCTGCATCTTTTGCTGTTGCTCTTTTAACAGCTGCTTCAATATTGTCTTTCGGCATGTTTTGAGACTTGGCATTTTTTATTGCCGTTCTCAAAGTAGAATTCATATCCGGATCCGAACCACCTTCTTTGGCTGCCATTGTGATTTTCTTTCCCAGTTTTGGAAATAGCTTAGACATTTTGTCCCAACGCTTTTCTTTTGCTGCTCTTCTATACTCAAATGCTCTACCCATGATTTAAATTCAATTTCAACAAAAATAGAAATTAATGCTAAATATTCGTTAAAGTACGATGTTTCAATCCCTCATTCACTTGAAAATTGTATTTTTGATTATGAAAAATATTCTATTTATAATTTTAGTCTTAGGTACTCAGCTTTCATTTTCTCAAATGAGTGAAGGGGTAATTCAATATTCCATTGATATTGAAGCCGCAGACACATCATTAAAATCTAGACAGACCGCAGGATTATTATACAACAGTATGATGAAAATCTTTTTTACCAAAGACCTTCTTCGTATTGATTACAAAATGGGGGAGATGACGGACATGAAAATGATTATTGATTATGACAGGAATGCGTCGCTTTCGTTAGTTGAAAATAACCAAGGTAAATTTGCGATATTAAAAAAAGCAGATGAATTAGAATATCAAAATGAGAGAGATGAAAATTCGACCATCAAACTATTTAATGACACCAAAAAAGTCTTGGGATACACTTGTAAGAAAGCTGTTGTAACTAGTAATGGGTTAAAAACTGTTTATTGGTACACTGATCAAATCAATATTGACTTCAAAGGGCAAGAGTTTTTTGACAAGAAAATACCAGGTTTCCCAATGGTATTTACAACAATTCAGGGTGGTATGAAAATGTCTTATCAAGTATCTAACTTATTGGATTTTGTAGAAAACAAAACGGACGTTTTTTCGACTATTCCTCCAGCAGGATATCAAGTAGTTGCCCAATAAAATTTTCTTATAATTTTGCGAATTCTCGATGAATTAACTCTTTGTATTTACGAGACAACGGAATTTTAGTTCCACTAATTTCGATTTCCAATTGATTGAGTAGGTCTATTTTATTGATATTTACAGCATAAGACCTATGTGCTCTGATGATGTATTGGTCATCCAGTTCTGCTAATATTGCTTCCAAAGAGCATCTTGTTACTATTCTTTTATGAGTCATTTCAATTTCTAAATAATTCTTGTCTGATTTTATAAATAGAATGTTATTTGCCTCAATTTTAACTTTATTTCCTCCATCTTTAATCACGATCGAATTGACAGCTGGCTTATTACTCTTTACCTTTATCAATTCAATTGCCGAAAATAAGTCACTTTTTGAAAAAGGTTTAAGCAAATACGATTGAGGCATAGTCTCTATTGCATTTTTTATAGTTATGGGGTCTGAGTAAGATGTTAAATATATAAACGGCAACTTATACTTCTCATTAAGTAACTTACCTATGTCAATTCCTGTTTTTTCAGAGGAAATATTAATGTCCAAAAAAATCAGATCAATCTTAGAGAAGCTATCAAAGGCAGCAATTGCCTCTCGGTAATTCTTGCAGATTGAAACAACAGAATAGTTAAGTTCTAAAAGCATTTCTTTGAGCATTTCAGCAATCAAAAGATCATCTTCAATAATCATTATTTTATACTTTCTTGTCATCTTTGAATTTAATTAAAAATGTATTTTCTGATTTAGAGTACTCAATTTTTGCCTCAATTTGATTCAGCATTATTTTTATTAAACGAAAACCAAAGCCTCCTTTTTTTTCTTCATCGAATTGGACGTTAAGACCTTCTCCTGAATCTTGGTATGAGATGGTGTTTATGGAATCATTTTTATCAATGGTTATGTTTATACTATTATCTTTCTCTATAGAGAAGGCATATTTGAACGAGTTAGTAATTAATTCGTTTAGAATAAGTCCTATAAAAATAGTACGTCCCATGTTATAGGAAACATTATTGTTATTTACTTTTAAGTGAAAATCTTCTTGATTAAATATTCTTGCGGAATCGCTAACCAATTCACTGATAAATTTATCTAGATTAACCTCCGTAACATCCTCAACATTGTATAGATTTTGATGCACTAGCGCCATTGAATTGACTCTTGCTTGACATTCACTTAAAATTATTTGCAATCTTTTATCCTCAATAGATTTAGACTGTAAATACAATAAACTGTTTAAAATGGTCAAGTTGTTTTTAACACGATGATGCACCTCTTGAAGCAAGGCTTCTTTTTGACTTACGCTCTTTTGGAGTTTTTGATTATTTTTTTTTGTTCTGTAAAAAAAAATGTAAGTAGTGACAAGAAGAAGGGCTAAAAGCAAGCTAAATATTAGAAAATAATTAAACTTTGATGAATTACTTTTAATTTCTTCATTTAACAATTCTCTCTTTTTTTGTTCCAAAAGGATTATATTGTCTTTCTCTTTTAGCGAAAACTTAACTTCAGTCTCAAATAGTTCCTTTGATTTCTCAAGTTCAAGTTCCTTAATTCTTACGTCCTGTAATTTTAAAGCCACATGAGCAGCTTCTTCAAACTGTTTCAAACCGATTAGACTTTGATATTTAGTGTGGTAAAGCGATACTTTTATTGAAATCCAATTGGTTGTATCAACTAACTTTAATCCATTATTTGCAATTTTCAATGCCTTCTGATGATTGTTTTCTATCTCTTCAAGCATATATGTCATTCTTGCCAAATTACGGATAACATAGGCCATATTTAACTTGTTACCCAAGCCTTCATAGATCGTATAAGCTAGATTATAATAATCCAACGCTTTAATGTCTCTTTTTTTTTCATAAATAAAACCTAGTTCGTTAAGTGAATTTGCCTCAAGATCTTTATCTCCCAATTTTCTGGCTAATAAAATAACTCGTTCTGAATAGGAAATGATAGTTTCCAATTCATCTCCCATCTCATTATGAATTGCGGCATATCGATTCAAGTAATAAATTTCATTCCTAATTGAAACTGAGTCTGTCTCTATGAGAAAATTAGCTTGGTTCAAATAGTTCAACGATTTTTCAAACTGAGCGAGATTACGGTAAAATTCTGCAATACTCACTAAGGCAAAAACTTGTCCGTTTGCATCGTTGGAATTCCTATATATGCTTAGACCTTTTCTATAACTTGAATAAGCAAAGTCATATTTTTCTAAAAGCTGATTCGCTTTTCCTTTATAAATATTTGCTTTAGCCAAAGATGAGTCTGGACAATTTTCACAGCGATCAATAAATTGGGTCAGCAATTGATTTGCTTTCTTGAAATCTGAGTTTTCGATAGCACTAATTCCCTTTTCTAATAAATCATTCGAAAAACAATTGAATGAGGCAATTAATAACCAAAGGCAAAATATTCCGTTTTTCATCTCATGTAAAACAAAGAAAAATAATTGAATACTCCGCTTTATTTAAAGAGTTATTTCAGCAATTTAATCACAGCAAATCTGTTTTTTGCGTGGTCTTTTTCTGAGCAGCCTTTGGAGCAGTCAACTTGAGGGGAAGTCTTTCCTTTTGTGTAAGTTGTAATTTGCTCCTCTAGAATACCCAAAGATACAAGCTCATTTTTTACTTGATTAGCTCTCTTTAACCCAAGTTTGTCATTATAATCTAATGTCCCTCTCGCATCTGCATGACCGGTCACTGAAATAGTAACTTTTTCATTCTTCTTCAAAAACACGATTAATTCATCAATAATTTTATCTCCCTTTTTTAAGGTAAACTTGTCAAAGTCAAAATAAATGATTTGATCAATCCAATTGGTGATAAATGGATCAATAGGCACTACAGTGTCAATTATTATTGGTTCTGTTATTTTTATAAAATAAATATCATCATCCCCAGACCCTCCAGGTCTATTTGATGAATATCTTGCAGAATCAATTGAATAATAGACAAAATTAAAGTCATCATTCATACTATTAACTGGTTTGGAAAAGTGACTCACTTTTGAAACTAAAGAACCATTCAATTCTGCTAGATAAATATCTAAACCACCATAACCCAATCTTCCATCAGACGCAAAAGACAGCAAAGAATCACCAATAAACAATGGAAACATTTCATCCAATGCCGAGTTGACTTCATTTAATTCTTTGGGGTCAGTCCAATCAGTACCAATTTTTTCAGAATAGAATAAATCCGCTCCTTTCGTTCTGCTATTGACTTTAGAATAAACTAATAGATTTCCAGCGGAATTAATTGTAACATAGCCGCTCGCACTAGTATCAGCATATCCAGAAAACTTCCAAGGTCGCATATTGAGTACAGAAAAGGTGCCAGCATCATAATCTCCTTCATAAATATGAGGAACTGCATCTATTTCTGTTTGAGCCATTGGTTGCATGACTGTGAAATATACTTTATTAGAACTATTGTCCAAGGCTATAGAAGGAACTGAAAAATTTTTTACAGAGTCTGGAAATGAAACTTGATTACTAGCCCCATTTTCAGAACGAACAATAGGTCTTACTAAGAAAAATTCAGCCTGGGACATATCTCCCGATTGATCTGAGCTACCAAGACTATCCATTCCTAATTCTTTATAATAAACAACGTTATCACCAAAAGACCCCCCAGAAAAATCGGCTTTACTCGAATTATCACTTAATGAATAATTTGACACAAATTCCATTGAATTTATCGTAGGAAGATAATCACAAGATGCAATTTTGTTAGCGACATTAAATTCGTCATCAAGTTCTTGGTATGCAATATATGATACTTTAGCCTGACCATATTTTTCCATTCCCATGCTTGATTCTGCATGAATGTAATAAAACATCGGTTCGATATCCTGTCTTTTTAACAATGAGTCGGCCAAAGGTAACGACTTTGCATACTGCCCTGTGATATAATACGAATAAGTCATTCGCTTATAGTCATCCAAGGATAATTCATTTGATTTTGAATAGTTACTGTATTGCTCTGCTGCTTTTGCGTATTCATAGTTATCGAACCATGAATTTGCTTTTATCAATGATTGGTTCCATGCAGCACTTGTAATAAGAACTGATAGAATTAGGAGAATTGTTTTCATTAAATCTTAGGCTTGTATATTCTGTTTCTCTTTAACCAAGGAGTTCTAGAAGTTCCTTCTTTAGCATGAAACAATTGTAATTCTAAAAACACTTCATGAGATCCGTATGAGTAGTCCGCAATATCTGACAATGTATAATCATACGAGTAACCAAACTTAAATGGACCCGCTTGTCCACCCACTAAAAATGCCACTGCATCTTCATGTCGGTATGAAGCACCTAACCAAACGTAATCTTTAAAAGTAAACAAAGCGGTCACATCAAACTGAACCGTCCCTGTTTCTATTCCTTGAACTAACGTTGATGTTTTAAGTCCAAAATTATCACTTAATCTAAAATTGTACCCACCTAGAAAGTAGTATGTTCTTACTAGTGGATTTCCTATTGAATTTTCAAAATCGTATAAATTTCTTTTTAATTCCACTAAATTATAAGCTGAAATTCCGGCGTATCCTTTGTCTTTAAAATAATAGAATAGTCCAACATTTGCGTCTGGCACCATTTGATTATCAAAACCAGCGGTAACTGCAGGATCGTCTGGAAGATATGTAGTCAATCGAGTCACATCTATTAAATGTTGTGTCAGTGACATTCCAATACCCATTGCTAACTTGTGATTTTTTTTAGAGTCTAGTTGAAGGTGGTACGAAGTGTTAAGGTTCATCCCTGTTCTTCTGCTAGGTCCAGCAACATCATTAAATATTGACCCTCCAAAGCCCATTTTTTTTCCAACTTTTCCATTTGCGGAAATTGCCTGAGTAACTGGCGCTCCAGGAAAATTTGCCCATTGTTTTCTAAAGCTCATTTGAATTGGAATATAATCTTTCACTCCTACTGCAGCAGGATTCACTAGCATCTCATTGAAAAGATACTGCGAATTTAAAGAAATCTGTTGCGCCGACACAAAATTGGCTGCGCTAATAATTACGACTAGGATTAAAAACTTTTTCATCTTTATTTATCTTACAATTGTTATGTTACCCTTTAATGGGTTTCTGTTTTCTTGATTCAAATTTAAAATATAGTAATACGTTTCAGCAGGAAGTTTAATTCCGTTAAACGTACCATCCCATGGGTAGTACTCTCCCTCTTGCTTATGCACTAAATTACCCCATTTGTTAAATACTTGCATTTTCATATCAGGGTATAAGTTCAAGTTCTCAATAAACCATGTATCATTGTAACTATCGCCGTTAGGAGTAAACGTATTCACAGGGAATACACAGTCACTACTGCTTCTTGGGATAAATATCGAATCCGATCCTGTACAACCAAGAATATCGGTTACAGTAATAGAATACCATTCGTTGCTTAAGCCAGTATTCGTATTGCTCGTCTCAGGGTTAGACCACAAGTAAAGATATCCTCCGTTACCACCGTCAGGATATGCAATTGCAATACCATCTGCTTGATCGTTACATGATATTTCTACTACCTCAAACTCTATTCTAACAGAATCTGGTTCTGAAATGTCCACTTCTATTGAATCTTGACAACCCTTAGAATCCGTATAAATCAACTCGTAAATGTCAGATGGAATATTCAATAGATCTTCAGTAGCGGCACCATTAGACCATGCGAATATTGGTCCTGAATTTCCACCTGTAACTGTTACATCAATATTTCCGTCTATACCATCTTTACAACTAACTAAGTCAAATACATAATCAATGTTTATGATTTCTGGCTGGTCAATTAATAAGAACATTTCATAAAAACAACCGTTTGAATCAATGATTTCTAATTGATATGTATCAGCAGGGAAATCAACCAAATCTTCTGTTTGAGCAGAAAGAGCGAATACAGAATTGTACCAAGTATAATTGTAAGGTACTGTTCCTCCAGTTGGAGAAATATCAATTACACCATCATAAAATCCAAAACAAGTAACAGGTGTAATTACTTCAGACAATGTAACAGCATCTGGCTGATCAACAAAAAGAGAATCAGTAATGATGCATCCATTATTATCTGTTACAATGAAAGTATAAAATCCTGCTGTTAGGTTTTGAGCTATTGCAAGAGTGTCTCCATTTGACCAGTCATAATTGTAAGGTAAAGTTCCTCCTGTTATATCAATGTCTAGTTCTCCATCAGTTCCATCATTACATTTTACATCAAGAACTGAATAAGTGTATCTTAAACTATCCAATGGCTCAGTCAAAATGATTGTATCTGTAATCGTACAATTGTTATTATCTGTTACCAAAACACCATAAGTTCCAGCAACTAATAGATTGGGGTCTTCAACAAGAGAACCATTCGACCACAAGTATGTATAATTAAGCACTCCTCCTGTAACAGTTAAATCAATAGCACCGTTATTTCCACCTTTACATAGAATATTTGTTCCAACAAGTGCAACTTGTAATTGTGTTGGCTCTAGAATATCTAGTGTGTCTTTCACATTGCAACCATTTGCATCTGTAACACTGTAATTATAGGTGTCTGCAGGATAGTTTACCAAATCTTGACCAGTTTCGCTTAATAGAAAAGTGCTATTTGCCCATTCATACGAGTAAGAAGTTGTTCCTCCTGTAACTGAGATATCTATGCCTCCATTAGATTCTCCAAAACAGTTAACTTCAGTAATTACATAAGTAACGGATAAAGGTGCTAAGGGCTGATTGACAGTAACAGAGCCACTTATTGAACAATTATTAGCATCTGTTATGGTGTAACCATAAACTCCCGATGGAATCCCAGAAATATCTTCTGACACTTGTCCTGAAGACCAAGCAAAAGTAAAAGGGGAAGTCCCCCCTAAAACTGTTAAATCAATAGCTCCCGTTAAATCTCCGTAACAAAGAACATCTGTAGTAGTATTTGTCACTGAAATAGGAGAATTTGGTTGAGTAACCACTTCACTAATTACCAGTGTACATAAATTCAAGTCTGTTACTGTCACTGTATAGTTATCTGCAGTAATATTAGCCAAATCTTGAGATGACCCAACATTTGCACCCATTCCATTTACCCATACATACGTATAAGGTACAGAGCCACCAGAAACAGTTAAATTAATCGCTCCATCACTCCCCGCGAAACAATTAACATTAGTAACAACAGCACTTCCTATTAACTCAGAAGGCTCAGTCACTGTTGTAGAAGTCGTGTATTGACATCCATTTGCATCTGTAACAGTTAATGAATAGTTTCCAGCAGGAACATTGTTTAGCGTATTCGAGGTTGTTGAATACAGTGTTGTTGCACTCTGCCAGATATAAGAATACGGTGCAGACCCACCTGTTGGAGCAAAAGAAACAGATCCAGTAGCATCTCCATTGCATAGAACAGCAGTAGAACTAATTGTACCTCCAAGAACTGGAGGCTCAGTAATGTTATCTGATAAAACAAACGTACATCCTTTCGCATCAGTTATAGTTAAAGTATAGGGCCCCGCTGTAACTCCTGTAATATCTTGTGAAAGCTGGCCTGATGACCAAGAATATGCATACGGAGGAGTCCCTCCCCAAACATCAGCGTTAATCCCACCAGTTGCCGATCCAAAACAATCAGCATTTGTAACAACCACAGACCCATTGAGGGCTTCAATTGGTTGAGTGATTGTAAATGATCTCGAGAAGGTACAATTTTTAGAATCTGTTATGTTAACCGTATAGATCCCAGCTGGAACACCTGTAAGGTTCTGACTAGAACCAACATTTACATTTCCACTATTTCTCCAATCATAAGCGTAGGAAGCGGTTCCTCCAACTGTTGTCAGAGTTATAGAGCCCGTGTTCGTTCCAAAACAGTTCACGTCAGTTATGACTTCTGTTATAGAAATTGGATCTGGCGACCCAACAACAAAAGCACCAACAACCGTACAACCAGAAACAAGATCCTGAACATTAACTGTATAGGTTCCAGCAATTAGCCCATTTATCGTACTAGAGGTCGCTGTATTGGACCATGTAATTGAATAACTCCCAGAACCATTCGAAATCGACACACTTGCTGATCCATTTGAATAACCATAGCAATCAACATCAGTTCCTGACATAGCAATTGAAGGACATGCCGCAGCATTATCTTTATTGGCAAAAAGTGAACCAACAAGAAACAAGCTTGCAACTAAAGTTAAACTCCATTTTTTTATCATATCTCTTATCTAATAATAGTTATTGTACCTGTATATTTATTATCCTGCTCATTGTCTAAAACAATAATGTAATAATATACCTCTGATGGCAATGGTTTTCCATTGTATAAACCATCCCAAGGCTTATAAACACCTTCAGAAACATAAATCTCATTACCCCATTTGTTAAATACCTTTACACTTGCATTTGGATACAAGTCAATGTTTCTAATTAACCAAGTATCATTATAATTATCTCCATTTGGCGTAAATGTATTTGGAATACCAATACATTCCTCTTCATTTTCAAAAATTTCAAAAACAAATGTTTGGTTACATCCATTAACATCAACAACCATAACATCATAAGTGCCTGATAATACATTCGCAATATTCTGAGTTGTTTCACCATTATTCCATACAAACGTATATGGCTCTGTACCTCCATAAGGGAAAATCTCAATAGCCGCATCAGATTGATCAATGCATGTTAATTGAGTAACCTGCTCTGAAATATCGATAATCGCCGGTTGGTCAATAAATAACTCTCCACTAACTTCACAGCCTTGATTATCTGTTGCCACATAGGTATATGTACCAGAAGTAACGTTAAGAATATCTTCAGTTGTCATTCCGTTATCCCAAACCACTGAATACGGGCTTGTTCCACCGACCAATATTAAATCAATTGCTCCAGAATTGCCATTGAAACATAATGCATCCGAAATTACCGAAGATGCTACATAAGGAGCTGGCTGATTAACAGTAATTATTTGTTCATCAATACAACCATTCTCATCTTGTACTCTAATGAAATAATCACCTTGAGGTAAATCAGAAAGTGTTTCACTTGCGTTGTTTAGTAAAATCTCATTTTGATTTCCCCAATTGAAATAATAAGGCTGAACACCACCAGTAATAGAAATTACAATCTCTCCATCACTATATTCATAGCAACTGGCATCTGTAACAACTGATGTAACAGTCAATGCTTGAGCCGGCTCATTAACAACCGCTCCCGTAAAAGCAGTACAACCTTCAGCGTCTGTAATTGTCAACGTATAGGAACCAGCTGTCAAACCAATCACTTCATCCGTTAACCCTCCATTTGACCAACTGTAAACGTAAGGTGAAGTACCGCCTGACACATCCGAATGTATTATTCCATCAGAACCTCCATTACACAAGACATCCGTTGCTGTCAACACAATAGCTATCGGAGCCATTGGTTCTAACACATCAAAGGTTATCATTTCTGTACATAGATTATTATCAGTCACAGTAACTGTATATGATCCTGCAATGATATTCGTAATATCTTGAGTAATTGCTCCGTTACTCCAAGAATATGTATAAGCCGTTGTTCCACCAGAAACAGAAATGTCTATACCTCCATCGTTCAGTCCAAAGCAATTTACATCATCTACAATTCCAGCTATAAATAGAGGGGCTGAAGGTTCACTCACAATAGTAGCTAAAGTCGTCATACAACCATTATTATCTGTAACCACAGAAGTGTATGTATCAGCATATAGATTAGAGATGTCTTCATTTATCGTATTCAAAATAACTGAACCGCCATTCGACCATACATAGGAGTATGGAAGAGTTCCACCGTTCGGAGTTAAATCAATAGACCCAGAATTGTTGCCATAACAATCAACATCAACAACAGTTGACAAACTTGTTAATGGAAGTGCTGGTTCTCCGATATTAACCACAGCAATATCTATACAGCCATTTGCATCTGTTACATTGAGAGTATAAACCCCAGCAATTAGATCCGCAATTGATGCTGTAGAGGCACCGTTTGACCAACTGTATAAATAAGGTTCCGTTCCTCCAGAAATAGTAGAATTTATAAATCCTGTGTTCTCTCCATTACATAAAACATCTGTTCCAATTGAGGTCACACTTAATGCCGCTTGAGGCTCTGTTAATGTATATGAGAAACTTGCCGTACAAAGGTTCGCATCGGTGATGTCTAGCGTATAAGTCCCAGCAATTAAGGTTGATATTGTTGAAGTTGAAGCTCCGTTAGACCAAGTATAAATATAAGGTGCTGTTCCACCTGTTATTACAGGATCAATAACACCTGTAGCATCTCCGAAACAATTAATATGTGTAAGTACTTCGGTCGAAGTAAGACTTGCTATAGGCTCATCAACTAATTGAGAAATTTGCTCAGTACATCCATTTGCATCTGTAACAATAACTGAGTATGTTTCTGTAGGAACACCCGTTAAATCTTCTGTCATAAAAGGTAACACCACTCCTGTTGATGTAAACCATTGGAAAGTATATCCTGGAGTTCCTCCAGCCACAGTTAAATCCACAGAACCTGTTGAATCATATTTACAAGCCACATCTACCCCCGAAATAGAAAGATTTACAGGTGCTATAGGCTCAGTAACATTGTACCCTTGTGCGCTTACGCACCCATTACCATCTGTTATAGTTAAAGTATAGTTCCCTCCAGATAAAAGAGTAATATCTTCGACATTAGACGTATAACTGCTAGGGCCAGACCATGAATAACTATAAGGTAGAGTTCCTCCAAATACATCAATTGCGATTGCACCATCAGCGTCACCGTTACAATTGACACTTGTAATTGCTCCAACTTGACCCAGAACGTTTGGCTCTGTAATTGTAACGGATAATACTTCCGTACAAAGCATAGAATCAGTTACTGTAACTGTATATGTGCCAGCTGCAATTCCCGTTAAATCCTCTGAAGTAGAAGCATTTGACCAAGCATATGTATAAGGTGCCGTGCCTCCAATTACTGTAATATCAATTGCACCATCATTAAGTCCACCATTACAATTCTTATTAGAAGATGAATACGAAATACTAATTGGTTGTTGTGGTTCTGTAATTGTTGCGCCTGTAAATAACTGACAATTGTTCGCATCTATTACCGAAACTTCATAAGGACCCGCAGTTAAACCTGTTAGGTCTTGAGATGTTGCACCATTAGTCCACGTATATGTGTATGGTGTTGCAGGTGTAGATCCAGCTGTTGATGTAGATGGGGTAATATTTATTGACCCGTCATTTCCACCAAAGCATGAAACATTGGTAAACGTATTTGTTATACTTAATTGATTTGCTCGCATTCTAAAAGAAGGGAATGTATATTCTTGGAATCCTTCTAAATTCCATGAATTATTGTACCAGTCATACGAAATCGGGGGACCAATAGCAATCGATGTTGACCAAACTGGACCATACGACACGTTTACTCCAGGAAAGGTTACTGCAGGTATCGTAAATGCAGGAGTACAAGCCGTATACGAACACCATCTAAAAGGATTAGACCAAGTAGGGCAAGGATATGGAATAGGTATACATATCTCAGGAACATTAATTTCTGGAATTATGATAACTGAAGGCACGACGATTCCAAACTCTAGAGCACTCATGTCAAACGAAAATTGAATTTCATCCCAAGTTTGATTTGAAAAATTATTACCTGTACCTTGAATGTAATAAGTTGGGGTAATATTAATGTTTTCAAAATAACAAGGAAACTTAAATCTTATTTCTTGACCTATCTCAACATTTATAATTGTACTTGTCTGCATAGCGGACAAAGAAGCAGAAACTGGATCATATATTTGATAATCTACAGGAACCGGATATTCAAATCGACCCCAAACTGTTGGCGTAAAATCAAAACATTGTCTGTTTGTAACATTTGCAACAATGCTAGCAGAAAAAATATTCCAATTAATTTCAGCTGGTCCAACCTCTACAGAACCACTTAGATTACTTAAAACAAGACCTATAGCAGGACCCGGAGGTGGACTGAAGTCTAAAATAGCTCCCAATAATTTAAAAAGTTCAAGGCTCGCAGTCAAATAAGTAGAATCACCACAAGCTTGAAGAGCATCTCCCGTAATAGTAGTAGATGTATTAACATAAGGTAACGTGATTGACCCTGAAAAACCAAAAGGAGTATCAAAAGTAGCTGGAAAAGCAGGTACGTGAACTTGCCAAGGTATCCAAGCGTTTCCAGGGCTTGAAGGAGTGAGATAAGGAGGTACTTGTGGAGGCCAAGCATAAGGCCAGCCAGCAATTCCTGGTTCTTGCGCAAATGGATTGGTTGGATCACCTGCTCCTAACCACCAAACTCCAGTTTGACCACCAGTAGTAGCCCCATTACCACTAGCTGTTGCTAAGTTAATAGTTTGCAGACCAGTATCAAAAGACGGTATGATAGGAAAAGTTGTACAGCTAAAAAAGCATAAGGTTGCAGAGGCATTCGCAGCCATTCGAAAATAAACATCCCACTTAAACTCCCCTAAAGATGGGTACAAAGTGTTTATCGCATAACCAGGCTGATTAACTGTGTAGCTAGTGTTTATACTAACATCATCCCCTTGATCATAAGTCAAATCAGAATCCATATCAAGCCGGACATTAATAGGGTAATCCACATCAACAGTTCCAGTTGTGAATCCTTCTAATGAAACCTTAGATCCTATGACACCCGAAAAACCGGCATCAAGACCAAACCCAAAACTTTGACCTGCTAAGGTTGTGATTAAGTTTTGATTTATAGAAGTATTCCAAGGAACATCAAATAATGTTATTTCTTGATCAATTGAAAATGCACTCCAAGATTCTCCCCACATATTCTGTGTTCCAGAATCAAAATTCACTGTATGGTTAACTATTTGCTGTCCAAAAAGAGATCCTGAAGAAAGAATAGCCCCAACGACAAACAGTTTTATTTGCTTACTTAGTTTCTTCATCCTTCTGAATATTAAATTTAACTGAAGCAATAGATTTCACCAACTCCTGTTCCATTAATTCTTGTACTTTTTTCGGATAGGTAATGTTGATCCAGATTGTGTTGGTTAATTTACCTATATAAATAACCTGCCTAATAAATTCGGTGTCTTCCAAAATAAAAGATGAAGTATATTTCAGACCTGTCACGCCTTCATTGGTTTTCACTTTCTCTCTAGATATGAATGTCAATTTATTTGCTTTAAAAAACTCATCTGTCATCCCTTCATCCAACTTAATGTAATTAACGTCTGTCAGAAGTGACATAATAATAGCCGTCGAATTTTGGTAGTCGATGTAACCATTAAAGGATTCTGAAACAACAAACCCTTCTGGAGGAGTTAAAATAGCAATGTCAATTTTTTCTTGAGAAGGAACAACGTATATGGTGTCTTCTGTCTGAGAATTGTTTTGTCGAGTGCTGTCATTCTGTGAGAAAGACGAATAACCAAGCAAAACTGATGATACAACTAATAGAGTTAGTTTCATATTCATAAGTATTTTTAACCTTTTAAGAACTTTACTATTCTTATAGGAATGAACAAAGTAATATAATTTAGGTCAGACAACAAAATAAAAGGGATAATTGACCATATTTTGTATATGAATGACATTTTTCAGTTAAAATGTGAAGATTGATTTTGTAGTTCTATTTTTTTCTTTCACATTTGTCTAATTACACAAATTTCTACTTATGAGAATCATTGTTTTAGTATCTTTTCTTATTTCATTATTTACTGCAAATTACGTCTATTCTGTTGATCACTATTGGATCGGAGGAACAGGAGACTGGTCAGCTACAACTAGTTGGTCTTTAACATCTGGAGGGGCAGCAGGAACAACTGTTCCGACGAATATTGATAACGCCATTTTTGATGACAATTCTGGTTTGGTCTCCAATGCTGATATTGTTACTCTCGATGGAACGGTTACAATGGATTCTTTAAATCTTTCGGCAATAACTAACTCATTTACGATGTCATCCACTCTTGCGTCTATTGATGTTAATGGGTCTATTGTTGGGAATAATTTTGGTGTGAATTTTACTTGGGTAGGTGGAACGATAAACATGCTCGCATCGACTCCTCAAACAATTTTATCGGGGGTAATTGTATGGCAACAAAACATTATTATTAATGGTGTTGGCAGTGTCACATTACTAGACAATCTTACAGTTGGAGGAAACGACTTTCAAGTTGATCAAGGTACATTTTCTGCGAATGGTATGATACTATCCTGTGGCAACTTCATTTCAACTACAAACTTAACACGATCTATAGACATAACAAATAGTATTGTCAACTGTCAGGACTCTATCTGGATGATAAGTTTGCCAACCAATTTGACTTGGGCTTATTCTCCGTCAACAATTAACATTAATTCTACTATAGCATCATTTGCATTTACAGGTGCTGGTTTGATGTATGATACAATCAGATCGAGCACACCTCTTTTGAGAGTGAATGATAATAATACTGTCCAATTATTTGAAACTCAAAATGGATTCCAAATCAATAATAACGACACTTTGTATGTTGATTCGTTAAGAATTGCAAGTGGATGTTTAACTCCTTTGGTTGTAGAAAGCGTTAATGCCTTAGGTGTTTCTGCTTACATTCAAAAAATAGGATTTCCAACACTTTCGTTAAGTTATTTGCTTTTGAATAATGTTGATGCCGTTATAACAGGTCCAGAAATATATAACTTAAGTGCATCTGACACAATCAATGGTGCTGATGGGTGGCAGATAATTTCTCAAGATTACTACTGGATAAATGGAACAGGTAATTGGTCGGATACAATTCAATGGTCTCTAAGTTCAGGTGGTCCAAATACTTCTTGTATTCCTACTGTAAACGACAATGTTTTCTTCGACGCTAATTCTGGATTATCAACCACAGCTGATATTGTTACTTTCGATATTCCATTTGCTATTCATAACTTCAGCTTTATTGGCGTCCTTAATCCGTTTACTTTTGCTGGTGCAATTGCTTCCGTAGAGATTCAAGGCGATTTAATTGCAAATGGATTTGCCAATTTTACATACAATGGAGATATTAACCTTAACCCTTATGCTTCTGTTACTGTTTCTTCTTCTGGACAGCAATACGACAATAACATCAACATCATGGGTGTTGATACAGTCTTGTTTAATGACAATTTTAATACCTTGAGAAACATCAACCTTAGTCAAGGAAACTTAATTGCTCAGAATATACAAGTTGATTGTTTTAACTTTTATTCTGACTCATTAAATAACCGTGTTCTGAATATTGACAGTACCTTTTTTAATTTGAATGGAACAACATGGAGGATTGATAGCACAAATTTAACTTTTAACGATTTCCCATCAAGAATAAACTTAAACAACATTGGTATTGTGTCCTTTACTGGTGGAAACCAAGCATATGATACGATTAAATCTTATTCAACAGAAATTCAGATGTTCTCTAATAATTCAATTCTATTGTTGGAACTTGACTCTTCTGATTTGACATTGGATAATGGCTCTTTGCAACAAATTGATTCTTTAATTTCCTTTGGGAGTTGCGCTGATAAGGTAATTATTCAAAGTCTCAATCCAGCATTAGCTTCTGCGCAACTTCAAAAAACGGGATTTAACATCTACCAAGGTGTTGGCTTAAGCATTGATAATGTGGATGCGATAGTTACTTCTAATGAAGAATACCACATTGTTTCTTCCGACACTACAAATGGTGCAGATGGTTGGCTTTATAAGGGGGCTAATTTTTACTGGATTGCAGATGGTGGTAATTGGTCAGATGGAAATCAGTGGTCATTTAGTTCAGGGGGATTGCCAGTAGGTTGTGTTCCCTCAAGACCAGACACGGTTTATTTTGATTTACTTTCTTTTACAGCTGCTGGAGAGGTTGTTTTAGTCGATTCGGTAGCTGAGTTCAGTAAGATGGATTGGACATCGACATCATTTGCTTCGACACTTGACCTTGATACGAATGTAATCAGTTATGGTGATGTTACTTTCTATCCAGACTTACTAGTTACTAGAAGTAATTTGGGCAATAACTTTAGCTTTAGACAACAGTCCATTTTAAATCCTGATTCAAGTTATATTGATTGTAGTATTGGTATGGATATGACTAATGTCGCCGATTCCTTACTTTTAGTGAATTATCTAGAAATGAGTGATTCTTCAGGTATAATTCTTAGAAATGGAGAATTTTACACACAAGGGAATAATATTATTTCTGGTGACATTATTGTTGTAAATGATGTCACCAGTGGTGCTGATTCCAGAAAATTGGATGTTAACAATTCTACCATCGATTTATTTTCCAGTTTTAATAGTGAGAATGACACTACTTTTATTTTCAATGCTGGGACATCTGTATTTAATATTGGTGATACAATAGGTAAACAGAACAGTCTTAAAACTCAAGGATTAATATTCAATGAAATGAATCTTAATTTTTCTGAGTTGACTACAATCGTTCCTGTTTCTGGAACACCTGTAATTCAAGAAGTAACGGGAAATAACACATTCAATAAATTAAGAATATCTGAATCTTCTCATGTCTATTTCATCAATGGATCCACACAAACAATCAATGATAGTTTAATTATGGTTGGAACATGCCGAGATTCTATTTTTATATTCTCTTCTGACACAGCAGCGTTTACCAGTGCAAATTTCAATAGTCTAACAACAGCTTCTCAATTGGAGTGTGTTAATTACTCTGGTATTGCGAACACAGGCTCTACTTTAACAACCTATTTTTCTACAGATGTTACCAGTAATACAAACTGGACTTTTGACACAACTGCTCCTGTTGTTGCTGGATTTACAGCAGATGGACCTTTCTGCTTTGGTGATACTACTTTATTTACTAACACATCAGTAGCTTTTTCAGGAAGCTCAACAGATTATACTTCACAATGGTATTATAACGATACTTCTACTGGCTATTTTTTAAACCCACCTGCAGATTCTACTTGGATAAATTACGAAGTGGATACACTTCAGCATGTATTTCAAGTTGCTGGAGATGTTAATGTTGATTTAATTACTATTTATTCTAATTTTTGTACAGATACTGTAACTCAAATAGTACACATTAACAATCCCATAATGGCATTAATCTCATCTGAAGCCGTTCCGGCTATTTGTGTTGGAGATTCTGTTGCATTCAGTGCATTAAGCTTAAGTACCGGATTAGATTTTGAATTTTTCTTGAATGGCGTATCACTCAATACTCCATCAGCAACCGACACGTTATATTCAACGGACACATTGGTTAATGGGGATGTTGTTGGGTTACTGGCTTATGAAAATGGATGTGCTGCTGACTCTATGGATACAATTCAGTACACTGTTTATGATTTGCCTATTGTTACTTGGTTGTCAGATGATGCCGACACCAGCATTTGTGCTACGGACAGTGTGTATTTTAGTGCTTTCGGCGGTGATGCTTTTCAATATAGTATTAATGGCACTCCTATTTCTGGGTTTTTAACCGATAGTTCGTACTCTACAAATAGTTTTGTTGACAATGATAGTATTTCAGTGACCGTTCGGCTTGATTCAACTCAATGTTACAACGAAACCCAACCCATGGTATTTGAAGTTTTTCCTTTACCAACAACAACTCTCGCAAGCTCCATCGTTACAACCAACATCTGTAATGGAACATCCGTCACTTTTACAGGGTCTGGAGCAAATTCTTATGAGTTTTTTATAAACGGTACTTCTCAGGGTCCGGCTAGTGCAACAAGCACGTTTACTACTACAACTTTAGTTTCAACTGATACAGTGAGAGTAATGGGATATAACACTCTAGGTGGTTGTAGTCTAATGGCTCCTCAATCTTTCACATTTATCGTAGATCCTTTGCCAAGTACTGCAATGAGCTTTAATGATATTGACACCTCTATTTGTTCCAATACAAACATTACTTTCACAGCTTCTGGAGCCTCGCTTTACGAATTCTTTGTGAATGGAGTTTCTGTTCAAGGCCCACTTTCTAACGCAACGTACACTACTGCTTCTCTTTCTAACAGCGACAGTGTTTATGTAATTGGAGGATTTAGTGGATGTTTCGGGTATTCTGATACTTCAATTTTTGAAGTTTTGACCTCTCCTACAACCACACTAGTAAGTGATGACGCTGATTCTGTTATTTGTGCTGGAACTAACGTAACTTTTACTTCAACTGGGGCGACTAACTATGAGTTTTTCATAGATGGTAACTCTCAAGGACCTGCGTCCGCCACAAGCACTTTCTCAACTACTACTCTTACAAATGGGCAGTCAATTTCTGTAATTGGGGAATCAAACACATGTACGGTGTCACAAGTTATTCCTTTTACCGTTTTATCTTTACCAACGGTTTCATTGTTTTCCAATGATCCTGACAATACAATTTGTCAAGGTGATCCTATAACTCTTACAGGAGCCAATGCAAGTACTTATGAATTGTTTGTAAACAATACTTCTCAAGGTGCACCACAAGTGTCTCCTGTCTTTAACCCTCTTCTTCCTTCAGGAGTGGACACTGTGTTTATAATTGGAACTGGATCTAATGGATGTTCTGACACAAGTTCAACTATATTAAATATTACAGTGAACGCAATTCCGACAGTTAACTTAACAAGTTCGGATACAGATGATATTATTTGCGAAGGTGAATCAGTTACATTTACAGGAACAGGAAGCGCGCAGTACCAATTTTTTATTGATGGTATAGCACAAGGAAGTTTATCTCCTACAAGCACTTTAACAACAACAAATTTACAAAATACACAGGTTGTTACCATTACTGGTTCAACATTCGGTTGTGTCGGAAACTCGAATTCTATCACGATGACAGTGTTCGCTGTTCCAGCAGTAACATTAGGCAGCTCAGATGTAGATAACATTTTCTGTATAGGTGACCTCGTGACTTTCACATCTAATGGAGCAACAAATTATGAATTCTTTGTTGATGGGGTTTCTCAAGGGGCTTCTTCTCCTACAAATACGATTAATAGTTCTGCTTTTGTAGCTGGAAATTATCCTGTTTTAGTTATTGGAGAATCCAATAACTGTATAGGAACGACAAGTTCGAATATTACAGTAAATGACGTTCCCACTGTCGTTTTTAATTCTTCCGACCTTGATAACATTATTTGTAATGGAGAAAATGTAACTTACACAGCAACTGGTGGAGTTAGCTATGAGTTTTTTGTGAATGGTGTTTCTCAAGGAGCAGTATCTCCTGTTAATGTGTTCAGTAGTTCAACTTTAGCTGATAATGATGTTGTTAGCGTCGTTGTTAATTCTGCCGCTTTTTGTTCAAGTAATAGTGCAATGTTACCAATATCTGTAACTCCAACACCTACCGTTACTTTAACAAACACTGATGCTGATACTACAATTTGCTCTGGGACAGGTGTTACATTCACAGGAGCTGGAGCCACGAGTTATGAGTTTTTTGTCAATGGTGTTTCACAAGGACCATCTACGCCAACAAGTACATTCTCAACAACTACTATTGCAAATATTGATAGTATAGGAGTTATTGGAACGCTTAACGGATGTGTTTCTGAATCTAATGGGTTTACATTTACAGTAAATAATGCTCCTTTAGTGTTGTTCACAAACAATGGAGCTAGCACAATTTGTACTGCTGAAAACACAAACCTTGTAGCTACAGGTGCTAATAATTATGAGTTTTTTGTGAATGGTATTTCTCAAGGACCATTTTCTCCTGTAAACACTTTTACAAACCCTCTTAATAATGGCGATGTGGTAAGTGTAATCGGAGAATCTAATGATTGCCCTTCACCTGGAGACTTTACTTATGCATTTACAGTTAATACTTTTCCTACACTTGTCACAACCTCATCTGATGCGAATAATGAAATTTGTTTGGATGAACAAGTTGATTTTACAGCTAATGGAGCAACTACTTATTTGTTCACACTTAATGGTGATACATTACAAAATAATTCTACAACAACTTATGGGTTGAACACTTTGGAAAATGGTGATGTTATAAGTATTACTGGTTTTAACGGACCTTGTCCTTCTATAATCGATACATATACGTTTATTGTGAATTCTATGAATCTTACCTTGTCTATTAGTCCGTCGAGTATGATTTGTGATGGAGACGCAGTTACTTTCACAGCAACAGGTGCTGATGAATATGAGTTTTTCCTAAACGGAATATCTACCTCAGTGCAGAGTCCAACAAGTACTTATACTTCATCGACATTAAATAACCTCGACGAAGTGACATTTACAGGTTACTCTAACACGACTCTTTGTTTGCAAGATAATGCTGACTTCATTACGATGAATGTAATAGAATCGCCTTTAATTACACCTTTGAGTTCCACTACATTTTGTGATGGTGACTCTGTGCAGTTGCAGAGTAATGCGCCTTATGGAAACCAATGGGTACTTGACGGAACACCAATTGCAGGCGCTACGGATACTTTGTACACAGCTCTAGTTGGTGGCGCATACACCTTGGAAACAATTTCAGGAGGTCTTGGAACGTTGTGGTCTTTCGGCCAGAATGCAGCGGGAACATTTGCTAACGGAAATAACTTTAACAATTCTGAACCAACTCCAGCTAATAATGCTGTGATGTTTGATGAAATTTCATCAGGTGCAGATTTCATTCTAGCCGTTTCAACAACTGGTGACGCATATTCTTGGGGAGAAAATAGTTCTGGTCAATTAGGAGATGGAACATATACCAACACCAACCTTCCTAACCAAGTGCCAACACTAGCAGGCGTGAAAACAATCGCTACAACAGAGTCAAGCAGTATGGCTGTGCTTACAACAGGTGATGTTTATGTTTGGGGGAATAATACCCTTGGACAACTAGGAACAGGAAATACGGCTGTTATTAATTTCCCTTTCTTAAATGCTGCAATTGCTAACACTGATTCTATAGCAGGTGGAAAAAGTCACTTTGTTATTCTAAGAAATGATGGCACCGTTTGGGCTGTTGGTAATAATGACTTCGGTCAACTTGGTCAAGGTAATTTGACAGGTTCTATGAATCCAATCCAAATAGCTGGACTAGCCAACATTGTATCTGTGGGAGCTGGAGAATACAACAGTTTTGCAATTGATAACTTAGGAAACTTTTATGTATGGGGGAATAACGGTAGTGGCCAATTAGGTCTGGGTGATTTAACAAACAGACTTATCCCAACGTTATCAACCATAGAGAATGTAATTAATGCTCAAGGTGGTGCAACGCATAGTGTGTTCTTAACTTCAGATAGTGAAGTTTTCGCAGTCGGAGACAATGCTTATGGTCAATTGGGTACAGGCAATTTTACGGCTACATCCGAAGTTATTCAAGTTCCTATTTCTGGAGCAAACATGATTTCGGCAGGACAGTACACAACATTGGTTAAAAAAGAGGATAATTCTGTTTTCGGATTTGGAAACAATACAGAGGGTCAACTTTCTTCTGCTACGGGTAATCTTGTTAACACTCCTGAACAAATAATTGATTTATACGGAGTTGGATTTATCGAAGCTGGAAAAGTAGCATCACACGTCCTCTACCAAGAAGAGCAACAATGTGTTTCGAATGCAGTTAATGTAACAGTCAATGCAGTGCCGAACGTGACTGTTTCTCTCAATATTGATACCTTAACAACTATTGCTGGAGTTAGTTATCAATGGTATTTAGATGGGTTAATTATTCCTGGAGCAACGAGCCAAACATTTATTGCCACAACAACCGGTAACTATTTTGTTGAGGTAACTTTTGCAAACGGATGTGTTGGTACTTCTGCTGATACATTTGTGAGCTTTGTTGGATTGGATGACTTAACATTAGGTAAAATAAAACTTTACCCTAATCCTACGAGTGATATCCTATACATTAGTTTTGAAAGTGAAATGAATGGATTAACATCAATTACTATTCTGGATCAAACAGGTAGGGTGGTACTCGATAATACGATGAACGCACAATTAAATTACAGTGTAGATGTAAATTCACTAGTCGAGGGAGCATATTTCATTCGTATTGAAAATGATGGAAGAGAATTAATTATGAAATTTATTAAATCGAAGAGCTAGTTTTAGTTTAATATTTTGATTATCAGGCTTTGTTTAAAAGTCTAAATAACTTTTTTCTTTTCACCTTTGAAACGGGTTTTTGATTACATACATTTGGTGTCAAACCAGATAATAAACTATGAAAACAATTCTCGTTTTAGGAGCAGGGCTTTCTGCTTCTTCTCTTATCAGATACTTTCTTCAGAACTCAACTAAAAATGATTGGGAAATTCGAATTTGTGATCGCGATATTGATATAGTAAAAAGTAAAATCAATGGTCTTCCTAACGGAGTTGCACTTTCTTTTAATGCACTGGATCCCGAAGAAAGAAGATCAGAAATAGAGAAGGCTGATATTGTTATTTCAATGTTGCCTGCTCGCTTTCATTTAGATATTGCAAAAGACTGTATCCAATTAAAAACAAACCTCATAACTCCATCATATATTTCTCCAGAAATGAAAGAGTTAGATGCCGCTGCAAAAGAAGCAGGTATTGTTATTATGAATGAAATTGGAGTCGATCCTGGTCTGGACCACATGAGTGCCATGAAAGTGATTGATGAAATTCAAAAGAAAGGAGGAAAACTAATCGGATTTGAGTCCTTCACTGGTGGCCTTATTGCTCCAGAATCTGATAATAATCCTTGGAATTACAAGCTCACTTGGAACCCTCGAAATGTTGTTTTAGCTGGACAAGGAGGTGCCGCAAAATTTATACAAGAGGGAAAATACAAATACATCCCTTATAATAGATTATTCCGTAGGACCGAAATTATTGAAATCGATGGCTACGGAAAATTTGAGGGCTATGCCAATAGAAATTCTCTTTCTTATCGAGAAACATATGGTCTTGAAGGTATTCCAACTATATATAGAGGAACTCTTCGTCGTAAAGGGTTTTCAAAAGCATGGAATGTCTTTGTTCAGATGGGGGCAACAGATGATTCTTTTACTCTGGAAGATAGTAAAAACATGACCAAAAGAGAATTTATTAACTCCTTTTTACCGTATCACCCAACTGATTCTGTCGAATTAAAATTGCGGTATAAAATGAAAATTGATCAAGATGACGCAATATGGGACAAACTAGTGTGGTTAGGAATATTCGAAGAAACGGGCTTTAATCTAGATGGAGACGTTACACCAGCCCAATATTTACAGAAAATCATCGAAGAAAAATGGGTGTTGGATCCAGATGATAAAGACATGTTGGTCATGTGGCATAAGTTCAATTACTTATTGAACGGAAAAGAGTACGAAGTTACTTCACACATGATTAATATAGGAGAGGACCAAGTTTATACATCAATGTCAAACACTGTTGGTTTACCTGCCGCGATATGTGCCAAAATGATATTAAATGATGTTATCAAAATAAAAGGAGTAACCCTCCCAACAAATGAAAATATTTATTTGCCCATTCTAAAAGAGTTAGCAGAATATGGTGTTCGTTTTATTGAAAAAGAGTCTATTCATGATCACAAGGAAGCCTTACTTTAAGTGAATTTGACTACTCCTTTTTTTATTCCTCGGACAATAAGCGTTCACTATAACATTCGTTCCATAAATCACTAAATCATTCGTGCTTCAGTCATTTATTAACTACCTTTGTACCTTAATTCTATCATTTCAGAATGACCAAAGAAAAATACACAGTAACGGCCGCACTACCTTACGCTAACGGCCCCCTTCATTTAGGGCATGTAGCAGGAGTTTACCTTCCATCAGATATTTTTGTCCGATTTTTACGTATGAACCATCATGATGTGGCTTTCATTTGCGGAAGTGATGAACACGGTGCAGCAATTACTTTACGTGCTAAAAAGGAAGGAACTACACCTCAAGAAATTGTTGATAAATACAACGGTATCATTGGAAAAGCATTTCAAGACTTTAATATCTCTTTTGATGTCTTCCACAGAACGTCTTCTCCGATACACCATGAAACGGCACAAGAATTCTTTAAAGTGTTAGATAGCAAAGGTCATTTCACAAAAGAAACAAGTGAACAGTATTATGATGAAGAGTACGACCAATTCTTAGCCGATAGATACATTACTGGAACTTGTCCCAAATGCCAAAGTGAGAACGCTTATGGTGATCAATGTGAAAAATGTGGGTCCGTTTTAAGCCCAAATGATTTAATAAACCCAAAATCTACTTTAAGCGGAAACATTCCTATCTTAAAAACAACCTCTCATTGGTATTTACCCATGCAAAACCACGAAGAATGGTTAACAAAGTGGATTAAAGAGGGAAAATTAGACGGTATTCAACAACATGACCCTAAGAAATGGAGAAATCAAGTCACTGGGCAATGTATGTCATGGATCGACAATGGTTTACGCCCTAGGGCGATGACTAGAGATCTTGACTGGGGAGTGAAAGTTCCTGTTGACGGTGGAGATGGAAAAGTACTCTATGTTTGGTTAGACGCTCCAATTGGTTACATTTCTGCAACAAAACAATGGGCACTTGATAATAATAAAGATTGGCAAGAGTACTGGACAGGTGACAGAAAACTTGTTCACTTCATCGGAAAAGACAACATTGTTTTTCATGCTATTATTTTTCCTATTCTTCTAAAAGCACATGAAGGATTAGTGCTTCCTGATAATGTTCCCGCCTACGAGTTTTTAAACCTTGAAGGAGATAAATTCTCAACATCAAGAAACTGGGCTGTTTGGTTGCATGAATATTTGGAGGCTTACCCAGATAAAGTAGATGAATTAAAATATGTTTTAACATCCATTGCACCAGAGACAAGGGACAGTGAGTTTACGTGGAAAGAATACCAAACAAGAATTAACTCGGAATTAGCCGACATCCTAGGTAATTTTGTTAACCGAGCGTTAGTTCTAACTCAAAAATATTATGAAGGTGTTGTACCAGAATTAGGTGAGTTAAGCTCTTATGACAAAGAAGTAGTTGCACAAATGGTAGCAATTCCTGCTAAAATTTCAAAGTTGGTGTACAATTATAAATTGCGAGAAGCACAAGCGGAAGCAATGAATCTGGCACGTTTAGGTAATAAATACTTAGCGGACACCGAACCATGGAAGTTGATTAAAACAGACGAAAAGCGCGTTGAAACAATCATGAATATAGCTTTGCAAATTACGGCAAACCTAAGTGTAGTTTTACAACCCTTCTTACCAGGTACGGCCGAAAAATTGTCTGAATTTTTAGATTACAAAACAACCAATTGGGAGAATACAGGCTCTTCCGCATTAATTCCTGCGGGACATAAAACCAATAAACCCACTATTCTTTTCCCAAAAATAGAAGATGAAATGGTCGAAAAAGAAAAAACAAAACTAGAAGAATCAAAAGTAGTTGAATTGAACTACGACGAGCAAAAAGAAACGGTTGAATTTGATGATTTCACAAAAATGGATATCCGTACAGGTGTTATTCTTGAGGCCGAAAAGGTTAAAAAAGCAAACAAATTACTTCAATTACTCGTTGATACTGGTTTGGATAAAAGAACAATTATTTCGGGCATTGCAGAACACTATTCTCCAGAAGAAATTGTTGGTAAAAAAGTCAGTGTACTGATGAATTTGGCTCCTCGAAAAATAAGAGGAATTGAGTCTCAAGGGATGATTTTAATGGCTGAGAATGAAAAAGGAGAATTAAGTTTTATTGTTCCAGAAAAAGAATTTATCGCCGGTTGTGGTATAAAGTAATGAGTTTTTCACTGTCTAAATCTCAAGTATTATCTGAATTTGAATCGGCAGAATTTATCTTAAAAACGCAACTCCAAATTGCGAAAGATTTAGGTCTATTTAACATTGAGTTCGATGAAAATTTTAAAGCAAACTCGCTTAATTACGATGATATTCTTTTAGCGCTGGAAACCAAATTAGCTGAATTAATGAGCTTAAATGAGCGAACATTTATGCAATATCTCTATCAGGTAGATTTACCAGAAACAGAGTTCCTAAATTTACTCCACGATCCCAAGTTCTTGCCTAAAATTAGTAAACTCATACTTAATAGAGAAGCATATAAAGTCTATTTGAGAGCAAAATATTAAATTTCTCAGCAATTTTTTCAGTTATTCTATCGCTAACTGTCCAAAATGTATAAATTTGTTTAACACAATTGTGCACATAAAAATGGATAAAGTAACATACGTTGGAAATGCAGATGTAAATGCAATTGACAACTTGTACGAAATGTACCTAAAAGACCCAAACAGCGTTGATATTGGGTGGCAAAAATTCTTTGAAGGTTTTGACTTTGCTCAAACTAATTTTGAAGATGGCGGTGAAGTTCCAGAAAATTTTCAAAAAGAATTCAAAGTTGTTAACCTTATTAATGGTTATCGAAATAGAGGTCATTTGTTCACAAAGACTAACCCAGTTAGGAATAGAAGAACATATCATCCATCACTAGCACTTGAAAATTTTGGCCTTAGCGAATCTGACTTAGATACTATTTTTCAAGCAGGTGAAGATATCGGAATAGGCCCCGCATCGTTACGAAATATTGTAAAAGATTTAGAAGACACCTATTGTCAATCGATCGGAATCGAATATATGTACATTAGAGAACCTGACCATATTGCTTGGTTCAAGAATTCTATAGAACTTAAAAATAGACCACAATACGATAAAAAAAGAAAGCTAGAGATCTATGAAAAATTAAATCATGCAGCCGGATTCGAGGCTTTTTTAGGTCGTAAATTTGTCGGTCAAAAGAGATTTTCAATTGAAGGATTAGAAGCACTCATTCCTGCAATGGATGCACTCGTGCAAAAAGGTGCAGATTCAGGTGTTGAACAATTTGTTGTAGGAATGGCTCACAGGGGTCGATTAAATACATTGACTAACATTTTTGAAAAGAGACCAAAAGACATTTTAGCGGAATTTGAAGGCAAAGAGTTCGATAACGACGATCGCTTCGATGGCGACGTAAAATATCATCAAGGTTTTACATCACGTGTAAAATCCAAAAAAGGAAAAGACATCGTTCTTACGCTTTCTCCTAACCCTTCTCATCTAGAAGCGGTTAATCCTGTTGTTGAAGGATTAGCAAGAGCCAAAGTTGACCAAAAACTAAATGGAGATTTGAAGAAGGTATGTCCTATCTTAATTCATGGTGACGCTGCCATTGCGGGGCAAGGTGTCGTTTATGAAACGGTGCAAATGGCACAATTAGATGGTTACAAAACGGGGGGAACAATCCACATAGTGACCAATAATCAAGTTGGTTTTACTACTAATTACCTTGATGGACGTTCATCAACTTATTGTACTGACGTTGCCAAAACTACTTTATGTCCTGTCTTTCATGTGAATGGAGACGATATTGAAGCAATTGTTCAAGTCATGGAAATGGCAATGGAGTATCGTCAACACTTTAACAGCGATGTTTTTATTGATATTCTTGGCTACAGAAAATACGGCCATAATGAAGGTGATGAACCAAAATTCACTCAACCAAATCTTTATAGTTTAATTGCCAAGCATCCGAATCCTCGTGACATATATTTCAAGCAATTGGAAAAAGAAGGCATCTTAACAAAAGATGACGCTAAGAAAATGACGGATTCTTTCAACGAATTCTTGGAAGCAGAGTTAACTGAATCTCGTACACAGCAATTGGCTTTGGTGCATGATTTTTTAAGTAATACATGGAGTGATTTTCGTCATGGAACTGAAAAAGATTTTGAAAAATCGCCAGCAACTGGTGTTTCAAAAAAGAAATTGCTTTCTCTAGGAGAAAAACTATCCACACTTCCTGAAGGGAAAAAATACTTTCGTAAAATTTCTAAAATATTTAAGGATAGAGGAAATCAAATTAAAGAAGACCGATTGGATTGGGGGTCAGCAGAGATGCTTGCTTATGCCACATTGCTTGATGAAGGTCATCCAATTCGTATTTCCGGACAAGATGTCGAAAGAGGAACATTCTCTCACCGTCATGCAGTGGTAAAAACAGAAGATACAGAAGAAGAGATCATCACTTTAAATAATCTTTCTAGCAAACAGGCTCCTTTTACTATATACAACTCATTCTTATCAGAATATGCTGTTTTAGGATATGAATATGGTTACTCGTTAGCTTGTCCGAATGGACTAACAATCTGGGAAGCACAATTTGGTGATTTCTATAATGGAGCACAAATCATGGTCGATCAGTTCATCACTGCTGGTGAAGATAAATGGTCAACGCAAAGTGGTCTAGTAATGCTACTCCCTCATGGTTACGAAGGGCAAGGCGCTGAGCATTCTTCCGGAAGAATGGAACGTTTCTTACAACAATGTGCTGATTTGAACATTCAAGTTTGCAATACATCAACTCCTGCCAATCATTTTCACCTATTGAGACGACAACTAAAGCGTGACTTCAGAAAACCGTTGGTGGTGTTCTCTCCAAAAATGTTATTGCGCTATCCAAAAGCTGTTTCTACTCTTAACGAAATGGCAAAAGGTAGCTTCCAAGAAGTGATTGATGATGCAACAGCAAAAGTGGTAAATATTGACACTGTTGTTTTTGTTTCAGGTAAATTCTGGTATGAAGCAAAAGAGAAAGCGGACGAATTAGGTGCAGATAACATGGCGTTTGTGCGTGTTGAGCAATTATATCCTCTTCCTAAAATTCAAATTGATGCCATTTTGAAGAAATACAAGCATGCTAAAAACATTATTTGGGCACAGGAAGAACCTGCCAATATGGGGGCTTGGAGATATATGGCAATGGCATTAAGAGAATTAAACCTCATCGGTATTTCTCGATATCCGTCTGCCGCATCTGCAGAAGGGTCGCATGATTTGCACAAAAGAAGATTAGAACGTTTATTCAACGAGTTATTTGCCTACGCAAAAGTTAAAGCATAAATAGTAATACAGAAAGATATGTCAGTATTAGAAATGAAAGTACCAAGTCCAGGAGAGTCAATCTCAGAGGTTGAAATTGCTCAATGGCTTGTTGAAGATGGTGATTATGTTGAGAAAGACCAAGCCATCGCTGAGGTTGATTCTGACAAAGCTACCTTAGAATTACCCGCTGAAGAAAGTGGAGTCATTACGTTGAAAGCGGAAGATGGTGATACTGTTGCTGTTGGTGCAGTTGTTTGTTTAATTGACACATCGGCTGAAAAACCTGCTGATTTTGTTTCTTCAGAACCCGTTGAAGAACCAGCTGTTGTTGAAGAGAAAGTAGCTCCAGTTAAAATAGAAGCGAAAAAAACACCAAGTCCAGATCCAGTTTCAAAGAAGTCCTATGCTTCTGGAACATCTTCTGTTGCCGCTGCAAAAATCATGAATGAGAACGGTATTTCTGCTGGTCAATTAAATGGTACAGGGAAAGATGGACGCATCACCAAACAAGATGTTGTAGCTGCCATGGCGGGAGGATTCTCTGCGAATGATGCAGCAGGTTGGGGTGGTACTCGTAATACCGAGCCTAAGAAAATGTCTTTGATGAGACGTAAAATTGCAGAACGATTGGTTGCTGTGAAGAATGAAACAGCGATGCTGACCACTTTCAATGAGGTAGATATGAAGCCAATCATGGATCTTCGTGCGAAATATAAAAAAGCATTTTCTGAATACCATGAAGTGAATTTAGGATTCATGTCTTTTTTCACAAAAGCAGTCACTGAAGCATTGAACCTCTTCCCTGCAGTTAATTCACAAATAGAAGGGAAAGAAATGATACTCCACGATTATGCAGATATCGGAATTGCAGTATCTTCTCCTAAAGGATTAATGGTGCCTGTTGTGCGTAACGCAGAGCAAATGTCATTGGCAGAAATTGAAAGAGAAATCAAACGATTGGCAATCAAGGCCCGAGATGGAAAAATTACTCCAGATGAAATGACAGGCGGAACATTCACTATTACGAATGGAGGTGTGTTTGGCTCTATGCTCTCTACTCCTATTCTCAACCCTCCGCAATCCGCTATTTTAGGAATGCACAACATTGTTCAACGACCTGTAGCTATAGATGGTAAAGTAGAAATTAGACCCATTATGTATGTTGCATTGTCTTACGACCACCGAGTGATTGATGGAAAAGAGTCTGTTAGCTTCTTGGTGAAAGTGAAAGATATGTTGGAGAACCCTGAAAGAATGATTTTTGGATCAAAAGATCCAGTTGAGGTTTTGTTGGGATTGTAAGAGAAGTTATCGATTTTTCGCAAAATTCAATTGATTTTTGCGAAAAATGACTTCTTTTAAGGTGATTGAATCTTGTTTGCAAAAGAAAAAAGGAGTTAATTTGAAAATCCCTATTGAAAAGTTCAAGCTTATAATAATTCTCATCAAATGAAAAATAAAAAAATAGCAATCATTGGATGTGGTAATTTAGGATTATCAATTCTGAACGGCTTAACTGCAGAACAAACTATTTTTCCTTCTAATATTATCGTTACAAGAAGAAATGAAGAAGGCATAGAACATCTCAAGGAAACGGGGATTAGAACAAGCAGTGACAATGTATGGGCTGTTAGCGAATCCGAAATAATTATTGTTGCCCTTAAACCCTACAATATATTAGAAGTATTGAAAGAATTGAATTCTTGCTTTATTCCTGGACAGCACATTCTGGTATCTTTAGCAACAGGAATTTCTTTAGAACAAATTCAAAACATTGTGAGCAGTCCTATTCCTGTATTCAGAGCAATGCCAAATACGGCTGCTGATGTTGGCATGTCTATGACCTGTATTTCTACTAACTCAACTGACGTCACAGCAATTGATGCTGTTAAATATTGCTTCAACTCGATCGGAAACACAGTCGTTATAGATGAAGGATTAATGGATTCAGCAACTGTGCTCGGTGCGTGTGGAATAGCCTACGTTTTAAGATTCATTAGAGGGATGATACAAGGTGGAATTCAAATTGGCTTTGATGCAAAAACGGCGAGCGATATTGTAACACATACGGTTAAGGGAGCGGCTGAATTATTAATAGAAAAGAAAGAACATCCGGAATTCGAAATCGATAAAGTAACTACTCCAAAAGGATGTACAATTGCTGGACTGAACGAAATGGAACACAATGGTTTTAGTTCTGCACTGATAAAAGGGATTGTTACCTCTTTCGAGAAAATTGAATCCTAAATTCCTCCCCCTAACCCCCTCCAAAAGGGGGAAACCCACGTTCGAGAATAAAAGCATCACGTTAGCGTTCAATAGTTTG